>Ga0180220_1000075_pt1 | contig 194622 bp, 161 predicted proteins | sample eDN5th37CBELigBY_FD_151335 | JGI IMG/M metagenome (GOLD analysis project Ga0180220, IMG submission 151335) | Enriched backyard soil microbial communities from Emeryville, California, USA - eDNA 5th pass 37_C BE-Lig BY (version 2) (version 2) | ecosystem: Environmental > Terrestrial > Soil >... | reverse complement strand
CTCTCCGCCCCGCAAATCGACGCCGTCAGCGCCATCGTCAGCACTTCCAGCAGATCGTGACGGCGCGCGTTGCCCGTTCGCGGATCGCGAAGATCATCAAACGCCGCGGCAAACCAGGACATGGATATCCTCCTTACTATGAAGGACACCCAAAGAATCCATATCAACTCATCGCGCTACTATATTTTTCAAATGCGATTCCCCTGCTGGGTTACCTCAGTCCTATCGACTTCGAACGTGAAGCTGGGGTAGCCTGAATGAACTTATCTCGGTGTCCATCAAACCGGCAGCAGGCCATCACGATATGCCAAGATTGTGGTGTTGAGAACCACTGAGCGGAAAGGGCGGCAACCATGTCGAAGAATACTATGATTGGAGTGGACCTGGCAAAACAAGTTTTCCAAGTTCACGGCGCATCGATGGCGGGACGCGTGCAATTTCGCGAGAAGCTGTCGCGGCGGAGTTTCCCCAAGTTCATGGCGGAGCAGCCTCCTGCTGTGGTCGTGATGGAGGCCTGTGGCAGCGCCCATTATTGGGCGCGCGAGATGATCCAGCTTGGTCATGAGGTAAAGCTGATTGCACCGCAATACGTAAGACCGTTTGTCAAACGCCAGAAGAACGACGCGGCGGATGCCGAGGCCATCGTGATCGCGGCCCAGCGCCCTGAAATGCGCTTTGTCGAGTTGAAGTCAGAGGAACAGCAAAGTCGGGCGGTTCTGTTTCGAAGCCGGGAGCGCCTTGTTCACCAGCGCACCGAACTTGTGAACGCGCTTAGGGCTTGCCTTTACGAATATGGCCATGTTGTTCCACAGGGCATCGGCCAGCTCGAGCGTATCGGGGAAATCATCGATGATCCCAATAGCGATCTCCCCAAGCTCGCGCGCGAGGAATGTCGGGATATGTTGGAGCAGATTGGCGAACAGACTGTCCGGATCAATGCGAAGACTGGGAAGGTCAAGGCGCTGGCAGCCAAAGCTGATATAGCGCGGCGATTGCAGACCATGCCTGGCATCGGTCCGCTTACTGCCTTGGCCGTCGAAGCCTTTGCGCCGCCAATGGCGCATTTTCAGAGCGGACGGGACTTTTCTGCATGGCTCGGCCTCGTCCCGCGCCAGTTTTCTTCGGGCGGCAAGGAGAGGCTCGGTCGAGTCTCCAAGGCGGGGCAAGCCGATATCCGACGGCTCCTCATTATCGGCGCCATGTCGCGATTAAACTGGATGGGTCGTAAAGCAATCCCTGAGGGTTCGTGGCTCGCACGCATGCAGGCAAGAAAGCCCAGGATGCTGGTCGCCATCGCACTGGCTAACAAAATGGCCCGAGCCATCTGGGCGATGTTGACCAAACAGGAAGATTATCGAGTTCCGGCGCAGGCTGTCGCGGCATGATGTTCATGCCGTGCAAATCTGTCTCGCGGCGGTGAAGGGGGGTGTGAGAAGGCGGAGACCCGAATGGGCAAAATGATCGAAATGATCTGGATCAGGAAAACCAGGAAATCGCTATGAGTCTTGAACTCGTTGCCAAGATTTGGACCTGACCCGCGGATCACCATACCGGCCAGCGGCTTCTGAAAAACGCCGCAATCATAGGCCTGACAGAAGACCGCACTCGATCACATGTTCACCGGATCAAAAACTTCTTGCATCACGGGCGGCAACCACAGAAGCGATTATTGCCCAGTTCTCATCTTCATCATCCTGGGTGCACCCCACGGTGAATTCCCAGCACGGATATCCGGCATTGTTGATTGCGGCCACTCCCGAGCAAGAGAGTGAATTATCGTTAATGAGCCCAGGCCCATAGAGGCTGACCCCCTATCGCTGAGCGACGGCAATCAGCGCGGTGGAAGGGATGGGGAGGAATTTTCGCTTTCCCGCCATTTGTCGCACTTCGGCGATCACCGCATCCTTTTCAGTCGCATCGAGGCTCGTCCAGTCGGGAGACATGCCGAAGAGCGTATCCGGTTCGGCGAGGGCTGCAAGATCCAGCATATAGTCATGGGTGACCGGCTCGATCCGAGGATCGCGATAGCCGGCGGCAACCAGTTCGCGTGCGAAATCCCGTGGCTCGCTGAGCGCTTTCACGGCCTCAGGCATCACCATACCCTCCCGACCGGGGAACAGCTTGCGGCGGACCTGTTCAAGTAGCAGGAAGGTTGCCGCTCCCCGCTCACGCCACGTTGCGATCACCCCGTGCCCACCCGGGCGCGTCACCCTTGCCATCTCGGCCAAGCCCTTGCGCCAATCGGGGAACATGATGACCCCGAATATTGAGAACACCACATCAAAGCTGGCATCCGCCAACGCAAGCGCCTGCCCATCCATTACGCGTGCCTCGACATTGGGCCGATTGCTCGCCGCGATGCGCGCGACCATGCCAGGGGAAAAATCCGTCGCCAGAACGTGTGCGCCCGTCCGCGCCGCCAGCAAAGCCAGCGCGCCGGTGCCCGCCGCGACGTCGAGGGCTCGGCTATTGGAAGTCAGTGCCACACGGGCGAGCGCGGCCTCAGCGTAACGCGCGGTAAAGGGATGAGCGGTCTTCTCGTAATGCTGTGCGGCGGTATCCCAGTGATCGGGATTTTGGAATTCGACCATTTCTCAATGCTCCACGAATCATGTAACATTATAAGTATCGTGACTTTGAGCGCTTGCCAATCCTCACCGAACAGCGAATGACTGCATCATGCGCAATGACAGCCGTCTCTCGCGAATGCTCCATGTGCTGCTTCACATGGCGCGCCATGAAGGCCCGATGACCTCGGACGAGATCGCGCGCATGCTTGGCACCAATGCCGTTGTCGTGCGCAGAACGATGGCAGGCTTGCGGGATTCGGGCTATGTGCGGTCGGAAAAGGGGCACGGTGGCGGCTGGGTGATCCAGGCCGACCTTGAGACCGTGTCGCTACTTGACGTTCACCGCGCCGTCGGGGGTCCGCGTCTCTTCACGATCGGGAGCGAACATCCGAACGCCAAATGCGCGGTGGAACGGGTTGTCAACCAGGCCTTGGAAAGCGCACTCCAAGAGGCAGAGGCGATGTTGGTCGCGCGGCTGAAGACGGTCAGCCTCGCCGAGCTGGCGCGGCGCTTCGATGAGAATTGCCGCTCAACCTTTTGAAAGCTGCTCCAGCTACCGCTCGCGTCGCTACGTCGTCGCTATCGGCTCGGCGAGGGCACCACCTGCCCTTAGTCATGGTGCAGGTGCCAGAACTCTCTCTTGCAACCCAGCTCGGAAACTCGCGGGGCTTTTGGCAGTCACCACCATTGCCTGAGGTTCAGTGGGATCACCAATTTCCCCGGCCGGAACCCTTTTTACTCCCCGGCGCTATGGTAGGCGATGGAACTTAATCCGCCAACATTGGTGCATTGGGTCGATTTCGACCTTCTGTCGCGGCTTGGTGTAGCAGCGGTGCTGGGTTTGCTACTCGGGCTCGATCGCGAAATCCGGGGCCACGCAGCCGGGCTTCGCACTCACGGGCTCATCTGCTTTTCTGCCGCAATGATGACGGTATCCGTGCTCGCGCTCTATGGCCAGCTGGGCGGCGGGGATCGGATGGACCCGCTGCGCATCTTCGAGGCGACCGGGGGGTTCATCGGCATTATCGGTGCCGGACTGATCGTCTTCAGCCGAGGCGAAGTGCATAATCTGACGACCGCGGCGCATCTGTGGCTCGCAGCGGTCGTCGGGATTGCGTGCGGCGCCGCGCAATGGCCGCTGGTGGTGATCGGCTGCATCATCAGCCTTGTCATGCTCACCCTCTTGCGTGTCGCCGAACGCCGATGGGAGGGCGGGGATGGCAAATCGGTGCGTGCACCGGATCAAAAGTGACAAGTTTTCAACATGTAAATTGGCATGCGATGTGTCCCGGAAATCCCCATGTTTCCCGCTTGCAGCCGTCCGGTGGTCCTCGTATAAACCGCGTACTGCGAAGCGGGGGGAAGCGCGCCACGGACGCGCTGCTAAAATAACCGCACGCACCGGGTCGCGCGTCGGAAACGGACGTTTGCTTGGGGCTTTCCATCCACGGCATCAAGCGCCGCGTGACTTGAACCTACCGCTCCTTCCTCCCCTCGGCGCTCGCACCTGTTGACACCGCATTAACCAATGTCGGGCATATCGCTTACAATCATTGATTGTGGGTGCGCCGATGAAACATGATCCGATCCGTCCAGCAGAACAATTGCTCGATCAGTCGGTTGCGAGCGATTGCGGGGAGCTTGCCGTCGGGTGCAGCGACGCCGCCGGACGCATCAAGCGCGCCACCGACCAGATGGACCGCCAGATCGCCGAACTGGGCCGACTTGAGGAATATGTCGTCGGGCTGGAGGCAGACCAGCGCCAGATCGCCGATTCGACCGACGAAGCAAAGCTACTTTCGGCGCGCGCCTGCGAGCAGCTCGATGCGGGTGCCGAGCGGGTCAACGCCGCGGTCACCGAATTTCGCTCGGTCATCGACCTTGTCGCCAGGCTCGGCCAGCATGTCACCAATTTCGCTGCGGTGATGGAGCAGGTGCAGCAGGTGAGCCAGTCGATCGAATCGATCGCCAAGACGACGAACATGCTTGCGCTCAATGCCGCGATCGAGGCCGAGCGCGCGGGCGACGCCGGCCGAACCTTCGCGGTCGTCGCCGCCGAGGTTAAGAAGCTTGCGCAGAACACGCGCGGTGCAACCGACGAAATCCGCCGCTCGATCGGGAGCCTTGCGAGCGAGGCGAGCGGTCTGGTCGCCGAGATCCAGTCGGGAGTCGAGCAGTCGAGCCGCGCCGAGGCGCAGTTCGAGACGATCACGGACGCGCTTCATGACGCGACACATCTTGTTGCGCTTCTTGACGACCAGAGCGACCGTATCGCGCAGTCGAGCGCTATGGTGCACGCCAATGGTGCGCGGGTCCGCGAGGCGCTTGACCGTGTCGTGACATCTGTGCGCGACAATAGCGCGACGCTGGAGGGAACGCGCGACTCGATCCTCTCGATGGAGAATGTGTCGAACCGGATGTTCAACGCGGTGATTTCGGCGGGCGTCTCGCCGCGCGATTCGGCGGTCGTCGAGCTCGCAGCGAAGGTACGCGACGAGTTCGTGGCGCTTGCGGAAAATGCGCTCGCGCGCGGCGAGCTGACAATGGAGCAATTGTTCGACACCGATTATGTCCGTGTTCCAGGATCGAACCCGGAACGCTTCCGTACGACCCTTTGCGACTGGGCCGACCGCCACTGGCGTCCGCTGTTCGACCGTATAGTCACCGAGCATCCTGAGGTGCGCATGTCATCGGCCGGCGACATGAACGGCTTTCTGCCAACCCACATCACCGACTGCTCGCGCGCGCCCACCGGCGATATCGAGCACGACACGGCGCATTGCCGCAACGGGCGCATTCTGTTTGACGAGACCGACGCTGCGGCGAAGCGCAGCAACGCCCCCTTCTTCATGGCGGTCTATCGCCAGGAAGGCGATGGCACCAACTATGTGACGGTGCGCAACGTCTATATGCCCGCGGTGATCAACGGGCGCCGCTGGGGCGACGTCGAGGTCGCCTATCAGCTCTGAGGCGCTGGCGGGGCGAGGGGCTGCTGCGGATACTGCTCCAATGCCGGATCGAGAAGCGCCCAAGGCGGCGCCTCGCTTGTCCAGATGGCCACGGTCGGCTTGAGTCCGTGCGCCTCGTCGAGCACACCGAGGCGGACCACTCGCATGTCCGGCCGGGCCGAGGAGCCGCCCAGGATTGGCGTACCGCAGGCGGGGCAATGCGTGCGGGTCAGTATGTTCCCGCTGTCCGCGACATAGTCGTGGCTCGCCGTTGGTCCTTCGATGCCGATATCGGCGGCCCGGAAAACGGCATTATGTGTAGGACCGCCCGCTGCAATCTGCTGGCAGCGCCGGCACCAGCATTGCCGCACGGCGAGCGCCTTGCCCCTGATGCGGATTTCGACCGCCCCGCAAGCGCAGCGGCCGCTATATTCCATCGCCTCAGGCGCCCTGCCGGCGCGCCATGAAAGCGAGTTTTTCGAACAGCATCACATCCTGCTCATTCTTGAGAAGCGCGCCGTGGAGGGGCGGAATCGCCTTGCCCACGTCGCGGTTCTGCAGGACCTCGAGCGGCATATCCTCGGCGAGAAGCAGCTTCAGCCAGTCGATCAGCTCACTCGTCGACGGCTTTTTCTTGAGCCCCGGCACCTCGCGTACATCGTAGAAAATGTCCATCGCGCGGCTGACCAGCGTCTTCTGGATGCCGGGGAAGTGAACCTCCACGATCTCGGCCATCGTGTCGCGGTCGGGGAACTTGATATAATGGAAGAAGCAGCGGCGCAAAAAGGCGTCAGGCAATTCCTTCTCATTGTTCGAGGTGATCACGACGATCGGGCGTTCCTTCGCGCTGATCGTCTCGTCGGTCTCATAGACGTGGAACGCCATGCGATCGAGTTCCTGGAGCAGGTCGTTCGGAAACTCGATGTCGGCCTTGTCGATCTCGTCGATCAGGAGCACGGGCAGCTTCGGGGAGGTGAAGGCTTCCCACAATTTGCCCTTCTTGATGTAGTTGCGGATGTCGTGGACGCGTTCCTCGCCGAGCTGCCCGTCGCGCAGCCGCGCGACCGCATCATATTCGTAGAGGCCCTGCTGCGCCTTGGTCGTTGACTTGATGTTCCAGGTAATGAGCGGAGCGTCGAAAGCCTTGGCGATTTCCTCCGCGAGCACGGTCTTGCCGGTGCCGGGCTCGCCCTTCACCAGCAGCGGACGGCGCAGCATCGTCGCGGCATTGACCGCGACCTTGAGATCGTCGGTGGCGATATAGGCGCTGGTTCCTTCGAAACGCATCGTCGCGCAGCCTTTCCCTTAACGTGAACGTCAACTGGGATCGGCATAGCGGGGGTGAGGGGGAGGTGCAAGCGGTTGGCGTCCGAGCGCGCGCTGCTGCATGCTGTTCATGACTGGGCGGCGCTTCGTGCCGCCCAGGCGCGGCTCAGGCGTGCGCGCGGCTTTCGGCGCGCGCTGCAAGCAAGTCCCAAAGGCCGCTATGCTGCGTGATAAGCTGCTGTGCGCCAAAGGCGATCGCACGCTCGGCCGCCGGCGTATCGGCCACCAGGTTGGCGAGCCGCGCGGTATCGCGCAGGTCGGGGAGGGTGCAGCGATGGGCGGGGAGGTCGAGCCGCTGGGCGCTGATATCGAGAAGGACGCGGATCGTCCGCCAATCGAGCGTCAGCGCAACCGCGGCACCGACTGCACAGCCGTGGCGATCGGATTCGGCGAGCATGTCAAGGGCGCGGCGCTGCGCGGCCACTGCCGCCTCGCATTGATCCTGGCCGTGGGTGCTCGGCATCGGGCCCGCCGCAGCGGCGATCGCCGAGAGGGCGCTGCGCTCTTCGGCAAAGGCTTGCGCCGCTTCGTCCATCCAGCGGCGCGAGGCTGGGTCGACCGCCTTGCGCGCGGCACTGTCGATCACGCCCGGGTAGCGGCCGTGTAGCAGGCAAAGAAAATGCACAGCGTCGGCAAGATTGCGCATTGCCTCCGGACCCGTAGAGAGGGCCCCCGACCTCACATAGGGATGCGCGCCGGTGCCATCGCTTGCAACCAGCGCGTCGAGCAGCTCGGCAACGCTGCGCGTCTGGGTCCGGGGCTGGGTCGACTGGCTCAACAGGTCATCCTTGCATGTCGCGGAGAGGCAGGGTCTCTTTTTTCCGCGATGTCACCGCTGGGTCCCCTCATAGAATAACGTCGTAAACGGAGCGTTTATGAGCGGCCCGGAATGCGGTGAAGCGTTTGCCACCACGGCGTCTCGAAGCGGGACGGTGCGAAAAAGCAAAGGACCGGCAGGCCCCGAGGGGCGTGCCGGTCCCGTCATGCGGCCCGTGGATGGCCGGGCCGCGGGGCCGGGGCGGCAAGCGGGGAGAGGGAAGCCCGCCGCGCCCGGCTTGAAGTCAGGCGGCGAGCGCCAGATCCGCGTGTTCCTCGACCCGATCCTGCGGCTGTGCCGTCACCGGGGCGGGCGCTGCCACCGGCCGCGGATGGATCAGCCGCGAGGCAAGGACAATGGCGCCGAGGAGGAAATAAGCCGCGAAAGTCTGAACCGGGAAAAAGAAGAGCGGCGCGACGAAGGCGAGGCGCAGCCAAAGCGGATTGAAGCCAAAGTCCTGGCCCACAGCCTCGCAGATCCCGAAAAACGTATCGCGGCGGCGGAAGAGATTGGTGGTTTCGTTGTCCATTTTCTTGTCTTTCCTCTTGGCTGCGGGCATCGCCCGATGCTCATGGCTCAAGCATCGCAAGGGGCGTGCCAAATTCGGTAATGCTTGCTTTTCCGTGGGATCGGCCTCGGGACGCCCTAAGGGCGGCGCGGCCTCGGCGGGAATTTTTCCTATCAGTCGGGAAACTACGCCATCAGTCCTGAAATTTATTCATCGCCGGAGCCTTGTGAAGGGGAGAGAAGATGCCGCCTCGCCGGACGAGCGCGATTTTCTTCGACTCACCGCGCGGCGAAGCGGCGACCGGTTAGACCGGCCGCCGTTACTGTTCGATGAATGGTGGATGGCTTCCCGTCTTGCGTCCGGCCCGAGCCTGCCCAGGCACCGTCCCGATCCGCGAGCTGGAACAGGACGTTCGGCGCTTGGGCGCGCTCGGCCTGAACGCAAATAGGCTGCTTTGCGTCTACTGGTCGAGAAAGCTGCGCATCTTTCGGCTGCGGCTTGGATGCTTGAGCTTGCGCAGCGCCTTTGCCTCGATCTGGCGGATGCGCTCGCGCGTAACACTGAACTGCTGACCGACTTCCTCAAGTGTGTGGTCGGTGTTCATGCCGATGCCGAAACGCATGCGCAGAACGCGTTCCTCACGAGGCGTCAGCGACGCGAGAACGCGCGTGACCGTTTCCTTGAGGTTCGACTGCACGGCGGCGTCGACCGGGATGACGGCATTCTTGTCCTCGATGAAATCGCCGAGGTGGCTGTCTTCCTCGTCCCCGATCGGGGTTTCAAGGCTGATCGGCTCCTTGGCGATCTTCATCACCTTGCGGACCTTCTCGAGCGGCATCGACAGGCGCTCGGCCATTTCCTCAGGGGTGGGTTCGCGGCCCGATTCATGAAGGAACTGGCGGCTGCACCGCACAAGCTTGTTGATCGTCTCGATCATATGGACCGGGATGCGGATCGTCCGCGCCTGGTCCGCGATCGAGCGGGTGATTGCCTGTCGGATCCACCAGGTGGCGTAGGTCGAAAATTTGTAACCGCGACGATATTCGAATTTGTCGACCGCCTTCATGAGCCCGATATTGCCTTCCTGGATGAGATCGAGGAACTGCAGGCCGCGGTTCGTGTATTTCTTCGCGATCGAGATCACGAGGCGCAGGTTCGCCTCGACCATTTCCTTCTTGGCGATACGCGCCTCGCGCTCGCCTTTCTGGACCATGTTCACGACGCGGCGAAACTCGGTGAGACTCATGCCCGCTGCCTGCGCGATCTCCGAAATCTCGACGCGAATGCGATCGACGGCGGCCGCTTCATTTTCGGCAAAGGCCGCCCATTTCTTGTCGATCTTGCCAACCTCGTCGAGCCAATTTTCTTCGAGCTCGCGACCGACATAATGATCGAGGAACGACTTGCGCGGCACCTTGTGACGCTCGGCGAGACGCAGCATCTGCCCACCCAGCGCGGTCAGGCGCCGGTTGTAGCTGTAAAGCTGGTCGACGAGATATTCGATCTTGGTGCCGTGGAACTGCACGCTCTCGACCTGCGCGGTGAGTTCCTCGCGCAGCTTGTGATATTTCTTCTCCGACGCGGCCGGAAATTCCTCGCCGCCCGACAGCGATTCAAGTCGCGCCTCCTGCAGCTTCTGGAACGCCTTGAAGCTCTTGGTGATCGCGGCGAATTTCTCGAGCGCGTCGGGCTTCAGCAATTCTTCCATGGCCGCGAGGCTCAGCGTATTGTCCTCGTCGTCATCCTCGAAGCTTTCGCGCTTCTTGGCCGAGCCGCCGTCTTCGTCATCTTCATCGGCTTCGGGCTCTTCCTCGACCTCATCCTCGTCCTTGAACGAGACGCCGGCGGTCTTCTCGCTGATCTCGCCGTCGTCCTCTTCCTCATTTTCGAGATTTTCAGGTGCGGGGTCCTTGGTCAGCATTGCCTCGAGGTCGACGATCTCGCGCAGCTGCATGTCGCCATTGTTGAGCGCGTTCGACCATTCGATGATCGCATTGAAGGTCAGCGGGCTTTCGCAAAGGCCAAGGATCATCGTGTCGCGGCCCGCCTCGATGCGCTTCGCAATCGCGATCTCGCCCTCGCGGCTCAAAAGCTCGACCGCCCCCATCTCGCGCAGGTACATGCGAACGGGATCGTCGGTGCGATCAACCGTTTCCTTCTTCTTTTCGATCGCGGGGTTGGAGACCGAACCCGTGCCGGCGCTGACGTCGACTTCGTCATCGGCGTCCTGCTCGGCCTCTTCCTGCACATCCTCGTCGCTCTCGACGATGTTGATGCCCATGTCGCTGATCGCCGACATGATGTCCTCGATCTGCTCCGAAGACATCTCATCCTGCGGCAACGCCGCGTTCAGCTCGTCATAGGTCAGGTAGCCGCGCTTCTTGCCGCGCGCGATCAGCTTTTTGACGTCGGCTTCGTTGAGATCGATCAGCGGAGCGTCGGTTTCGGCGGTGTTCTTGGTGGCCATCTATCAATCCTGCCTGCGGGCAAATAAGTGGGTCGTCAATCCCGGCTGCTGTCGGACAGCGCGGCCAGGCGGCGGGTCAAATCCTCGTCCATCGCGCGCAGCTTTTGCTGGCGCGCCAAACCTTCGTCATCCATGGTGCGCTGGAAATCCGCGGTCGCCTCGGCAAGCCGGGCACGAATTTCGGGCTGCGTCACCAGCACGCCGATATATTCATCCAGGTCGCGAAGCGCGGTTTTGCGCGCCTCGGCGGCCCCTTCGCCGTCTTCCAGCCGTCGGTTGAACGAGAAGTGCATTCCGTCGGCTCTGAGCAACGTCATCGCCCTATTATACACTTTCATCGGCTCCAATATGGCAAGCAACCCCTCGCAATCAAGCCCTTCCTGGGCATTTGCGATGTCAAGCATAACGTCCAGCAATTCCGCGTCGGCGGGATTGCCGATCGCGAGGCGCGCCAGAGCTTCCTCGTTGCGCCTCAGCGCCGCGGGATGGCGCAGCAATCCGCCGAGCAGCGCCGCCATATAGGGGGCGTCGATTCCGGCTTCTCCGATCGAACGCGTCTCGGCGCCCGGCGGTTGCAATCTGGGATCGGGCGCAAAGCGTCGCGCGCCGCGCTGAGGCGGCGCCCAGGGGACGCGCGAGGTGCGATCGGGCCGCGCGCGGGCGAACAGCGCGTCGAGCCGCTCGCGGAAGGCCTCGCGGTAATGATGGCGCACATCGGCATCTTCGATCGCATCGGCATGGCCGAGCAAGCGGGTCTTGAGCGCGGCGCGTTCCTCGGGCGTCACCAGGGGACCTGCGCCAACTTCGTGCGCCCAGAGCTGTTCGACGAGCGGCTGCGCCTCTTCTAGCAGTGCTGCAAAACCGGCGGCACCGCGTGCGCGGACGATATCGTCGGGGTCCTGCCCGGTGGGCAGCGTCGCAAAGGCGAGGCTGAAGCCGGGGCGGAGCAGGGGAAGGGCGCGCATCGCGGCGCGCATTGCTGCCCTCTGTCCTGCGGCATCGCCGTCAAAGCAAAGGATCGGCACCGGGACCATCCGCCAGAGCATTGCGAGCTGATTCTCGGTGAGCGCGGTCCCGAGCGGCGCGACCACGTCAGCAATCCCCGCCTCCGCGAGCGCGATCACATCCATATAACCTTCGACGACGATGATCCGGTTCGTTTGCCGCGACGCGGGCGACGCCTTGTCGAGATTGAAAAGGGTGCGGCCTTTGTCGAACAGCGGCGTGTCGGGGGAATTGAGATATTTGGGCTCGCCGTCACCGAGAATACGTCCGCCAAAGGCGATGACCCGCCCACGCGCGTCGCGGATCGGGATCATCAGCCGCCCGCGAAAGCGGTCGTAAGGCTCCTTCTCGTCGAGAGCGATCAGCATGCCGGCCTCGACCAGCATGGCGGTGGGGAATTTCTTGAGCGCCTCCTTGAGTGCATTGCGGCTGTCGGGCGCGAGACCAAAGCCGAAGCCGGCGCGCGTGGCATCGGAAATGCCGCGCTTCTTCAGATAATCGCGCGCCGGCGCGCCGTTGCTGCTCGCAAGCTGCTGGGCAAACCACTCGGCCGCGGCATGCGTCACGTCGCGCAAGCTCGCTTGCGCCTCCGCCTTTTTCGCCGCGCGGGGATCGGGGGCGGGGACCTCCATCCCGGCCTCTGCGGCAAGCTCCTTCACCGCATCCATGAACGACAGTCCGCGCTGATCGGTCATCCAGCGGATCGCGTCGCCATGCGCCCCGCAGCCGAAACAATGGTAAAAGCCCTTCTCGTCGTTGATCGTGAAGCTTGGCGTCTTCTCGTTATGAAAGGGGCAGCACGCCTTATACTCACGGCCCGCGCGCGTGATCTTCACCGTGCGGCCGATCAGCGTCGACAGCGTGACACGCGATCGCAGTTCATCGAGCCATTGCGGGGTGAGGGTCATGATCTCGATATGCCCACCCCGGACCCCGCCGGCAAGCGGGGTGCAGGAACGGGATCAGCCCAATGCGGCCTTCACCCAGCCGCTCGCCTTGCTCATGTCGAGCCTGGATCCGTGACGCTCCTTCACCGCTGCCATCACGCGGCCCATGTCCTTGAGGCTGGTCGCGCCGAGTTCGGCAACGATCGCCCTGATTGCGGCGGTCGCGTCTTCCTCCGAAAGCTGCGCGGGCAGGAATTCCTCGATCACCGCGACTTCGGCCGCCTCGACGTCGGCGAGTTCCTGCCGACCGCCCTGTTCATACATGGTGATCGATTCGCGGCGCTGCTTGACCATTTTCTGAAGCACATCGGTGACGAGCACATCGTCGTCGGCGGGCGCGGTGCCGGTGCGCAGTTCGATGTCGCGGTCCTTGATCTTGGCCAGCATCAGCCGGATCGTGCCCAAACGCGCCTTGTCGCCTGCTTTCATCGCGGCAACCTGCGCAGCCTTGATGTCATCGCGAATCATGCGTGTCCTCTTTGCGCTGCAATGTGGGAAAGAAGCACTCTTAGCGGGAAGTTTCCAAATCCGATAGCTTGTGAATCACTTTTTTGACGCCTAGTTGGTCGGCCGTTTAGCCTTCCGTCCGGAGCAGTTTAAATGGCAGCAGCCAACCCATCCGTCGCGCCCCGAATCCAGCCTTCGGGCGCGACCGGCGTTCTTGTCCTCGCCGATGGCACGATCCTGTGGGGTATCGGCTATGGGGCGACCGGCGCCGCGGTTGGCGAAATCTGCTTCAACACCTCGATGACCGGCTATCAGGAAATCCTGACTGATCCGAGCTATTCGGGGCAGATCGTTACGTTCACTTTCCCCCACATCGGCAATGTCGGCGCGAACCCCGACGATATGGAGCGCGGCGTGCACGGCGCGCTCGGTGCGATCACGCGCGAGCTTCCAACGAGCCCCAGCAATTTCCGCAGCGTCCAGACGCTTCCTGAATGGATGGCCGAGCAGGGGGTGATCGGGCTCGCGGGGATCGACACCCGCGCGCTCACTCGTCGCATCCGTGACGCCGGCGCTCCCAATGGTGTGATTGCGCATAGCGCGGAGAGCAGGTTCGACATCGACGAATTGCTCGCGATGGCGCGAGGCTGGTCGGGGCTCGAGGGACTCGACCTTGCAAAGGATGTCAGCCGCACCGACACCGGCGCCTGGACCGGCGGCGCGTGGACGCTCGGACATGGCTATGCAAACGCCGAGGGCGGCGAACGTCCGCATGTCGTTGCGATCGACTATGGCGCGAAGGACAATATTTTCCGCAACCTCGTAAAGGCCGGCGCGCGCGTCACGGTGGTGCCTGCAACCGCGACCCTCGAAGAGGTGCTGAGCCATGATCCCGACGGCGTGTTCCTCTCGAACGGCCCAGGCGACCCGGCCGCGACGGGCGATTATGCGGTGCCCGTGATCAGGGGGCTGCTCGAGCGTGACATTCCGCTCTTCGGCATCTGTCTTGGTCACCAGATGCTGGGGCTCGCGGTCGGCGCAAAGACGATAAAGATGCACCAGGGCCACCGCGGCGCAAATCATCCCGTCCAGCGCGCCGAGGACGGCGTGGTCGAAATTACCAGCATGAACCATGGCTTCGCGGTCGACGCCGCAACGCTCCCCGAAGGCGTGGTGGAAACACACAAGAGCCTGTTTGACGGCTCAAACTGCGGCATCGCGATCACGGGCAAGAAGGCATTCAGCGTGCAATATCACCCCGAGGCAAGCCCGGGGCCGCAGGACAGCTTCTACCTGTTCGAGAAATTCGTGGGCGGCCTCAAGTGAGCATGGAAGACGAGCTCGGTGCGCTGGCGGCCGATGCTGCCGCGCACCCCGAACGCTGGGGCGCGGGCGTGCGGCTCCACATCACCTGCGCGCGGCGCCTGCCCTATGAGGCGGTGCAGCTCGCCGAAGCGCGTGGCTTTTCCGAGGCGCGCGGGGTCGGCCGCCACCACCTCATCTTCGAATATGAAGATATTGTCCCGGACGCTGCGTGGATCGCCTCGACCGCGCGTCCCGTGCTCGAATTCATTGCCGAGGTGGGCGGGACGAACCCCCAGATCGGCATCGATCGGAACATCCAATGAGCGATGTCCCTGGCCTTGCTGTCCCCCTTCGCGCCGCGAGGGGGCGAGAGGTGGGAGCGCGAGGCGGCCGCGCCGCGTCGCCGCAATCCGGACCCTTGTCTCCCCTTTGCGGGTTCGGGCGGCACGCTCTGCGCTGCCCTCGTCCATCGCTCGTCCGCCGCCCTCCCGGCACCCTCACCCGATCCTCTCCCCTGGAGGGGAGGGCTTTGAAGATAGCAGCCTGAAATGCCCAGAAGAACCGACATTCAATCCATCCTCGTCATCGGCGCCGGCCCGATCGTTATCGGTCAGGCGTGCGAATTCGACTATTCGGGGACCCAGGCGATCAAGGCGCTGAAGGAGGAGGGCTACCGGATCGTCCTCGTCAACTCCAATCCGGCAACGATCATGACCGATCCTGATCTTGCCGATGCGACCTATGTGGAGCCGATCACGCCCGAGATCGTTGCCAAGATCATCGAAAAGGAACGACCCGACGCGGTGCTCCCGACGATGGGCGGGCAGACCGCGCTCAACACCGCGCTTGCGCTCGCGCAGGACGGGACGCTCGCCAAATTTGGCGTCGAGATGATCGGCGCCGACGCCGAGGCGATCGACAAGGCCGAGGACCGCCAGAAATTCCGTGACGCGATGGACAAGATTGGCCTCGAAAGCGCGCGCTCGGGCGTCGCGCACACGCTTGAGGAAGCGCTGAAGATTCTCGATCGTACCGGCCTTCCCGCGATTATCCGCCCCTCCTTCACGCTCGGCGGCACCGGCGGCGGCATTGCCTATAACCGCGAGGAATTCGAGCAGATCGTCCGCGGCGGCCTGATCGCGTCGCCGACCACCGAGGTCCTGATCGAGGAATCGCTCCTCGGCTGGAAAGAATATGAGATGGAGGTGGTGCGCGACCGCAAGGACAATTGCATCATCATCTGCTCGATCGAGAATGTCGATCCGATGGGCGTGCATACCGGTGACAGCATCACCGTCGCGCCCGCGCTGACGCTGACCGACAAGGAATATCAGATCATGCGCAACGCCAGCATCGCGGTGCTGCGCGAGATCGGGGTCGAGACGGGCGGATCGAACGTCCAGTTCGCGGTCAATCCCAGGGACGGCCGCCTGATCGTGATCGAAATGAACCCGCGGGTGTCGCGCTCCTCGGCGCTTGCGTCGAAGGCAACAGGCTTCCCGATTGCGAAGGTCGCAGCAAAGCTCGCGGTCGGCTACACGCTCGATGAGATCATGAACGACATCACCGGCGTCACGCCCGCGTCGTTCGAGCCCACGATCGACTATGTCGTCACCAAGATCCCGCGCTTTGCCTTCGAGAAATTCAAGGGGGCCGAGCCCTCGCTGTCGACCACGATGAAATCGGTCGGCGAGGTGATGGCGATCGGCCGCACGATCCACGAGAGCCTGCAAAAGGCGCTCCGCGGGCTCGAAACCGGACTGAGCGGCTTCAACGTCGTCGACCGGCTGAAAGGCGCGGCGCACGACCAGCTCCGCAATGAACTCGCCCAGCGTACCCCCGACCGGCTGCTCAACACCGCGCAGGCGATCCGCGAGGGTCTGCCGCTCGAGGACATCAACCGCGTCGCGGGCTATGACATGTGGTTTCTCGAACGGATCGCAGAGATTGTGGCGGCGGAAGAGAAAGTGTGCCGCAACGGCCTGCCGCGCGATGCCGAGGGGCTGCGGCGCCTCAAGGCGATGGGCTTTTCGGATAAACGCCTCGCCTATCTCGCGCTTCAGTCGGCGAACCTTCAGCCGGGCACGAGGCGTGCGACCGCCCATGGCAGCGGGCTCATCCACGATGCGGTCAAGGCGATGACCGGCGGCGTGACCGAGGCCGAGGTGCGCGCGCTGCGCCACCGCCTCGGCGTGCGTCCGGTGTTCAAGACGATCGATACATGCGCCGCGGAGTTTCAGGCGAGGACGCCCTATCTCTATTCGACCTATGAAGCGCCGACTTTCGGCGAGGCGGAATGCGAGGCGAACCCGAGCGAGCGCAAGAAAATCGTCATTCTGGGCGGCGGGCCCAACCGGATCGGCCAGGGGATCGAGTTCGACTATTGCTGCTGTCACGCCTGCTTCGCACTCGAAGAGGCGGGCTATGAAACGATCATGGTCAACTGCAATCCCGAGACGGTGTCGACCGACTATGATACCTCCGACCGCCTCTATTTCGAGCCGCTGACCGCCGAGGATGTTCTTGAGATCCTGCACGTCGAGCAGTCGAAGGGCCAGCTTGTCGGGGTGATCGTCCAGTTTGGCGGCCAGACGCCGCTCAAGCTTGCACAGGCGCTGTCCGATGCGGGAATTCCGATCCTCGGCACCTCGCCTGATGCGATCGACCTTGCCGAGGACCGTGAGCGTTTCGCAGCGCTGGTGAACAAGCTCGGGCTGAAGCAGCCTGCGAACGGCATTGCGCGCAGCCGCGAGGAAGCCGTCGCGGTCGCGGCGCGTATCGGTTATCCGGTGCTCACGCGCCCCTCCTATGTGCTCGGCGGCCGAGCCATGGAGATCGTCGACGATCAGGCGCAGCTTGAGCATTATATCGAGACCGCGGTGCAGGTGTCGGGCGACAGTCCGGTCCTCATCGACCGCTATTTGCGCGATGCGATCGAGGTGGACGTCGACGCGCTGTGCGACGGCACCGACGTCGTGGTTGCAGGTGTCCTCCAGCATATCGAGGAAGCCGGCGTCCATTCGGGCGACAGCGCCTGCTCGATCCCGCCCTATAGCCTGCCGGCCCCCATCGTCGCCGAGATCGAGCGGCAGGCCGATGCGCTTGCGCGCGCTCTCGAAGTGCGGGGGCTGATGAACATCCAGTTCGCAGTGCAGGGGGACGAGGTCTATCTGATCGAGGTCAATCCTCGCGCGAGCCGGACCGTCCCGTTCGTGGCGAAGGCGGTGGGCTCGCCGATCGCGAAGATCGCGGCGCGGGTGATGGCCGGCGAGCGCCTTGCCGATCTGCCGAAGATCAACCGCAACATCGCGCATGTCGCGGTGAAGGAAGCGGTCTTCCCCTTCTCGCGTTTCCCCGGCACCGACCCGGTGCTCAGTCCCGAGATGAAATCAACGGGCGAAGTCATGGGAATCGACAGCGATTTCAATCTGGCCTTTGCCAAGGCGCAGCTTGGCGCGGGCGACCGGCTGCCGACCGGGGGGCGACTGTTCGTGTCGGTCAAGGACAGCGACAAGCCGCGGATCATCGAGTCCGTCCGGCGCCTTGCTGGTTGGGGGTGGCAAGTGATTGCGACCGGCGGGACCGCCGACTATCTCGCTGACCAGGGGATCGCCGTCGAGCGCGTCAACAAGGTTGCCGAGGGGCGGCCGCATATCGTCGACCGGATCAAGGACGGCGACGTGCAGCTGATTTTCAACACGACCGAAGGATGGCAGAGCCTGCAGGACTCGCAATCGATCCGCGCCTCGGCGCTCGCGGCCGATATCGCCTATTACACGACTGCGGCCGGAAGCGACGCTGCGACCCACGCCATCGGCGCGCTGCGCGCGCATAGTCTTGAAGTGAAGCCCCTTCAGGACTATTATTGAGACACCGCTCCCATCCCCGACATTGACGGAAACAGCGGCGCAGCCGCCCGGCGAACTTCGCTGGCGCTGGATTATTGACAAAGGACAACAGGATAATGGCAAGCGTTGAAAAGGTACCGATGCTGGCAGAAGGCTATGAGAAGCTGAGCGCGCAACTCGCCGCTCTCAAAGCCGAGCGACCGCAGATCGTCGATGCGATCGAGGAAGCGCGCGCGCATGGCGACCTGTCGGAAAATGCCGAATATCACGCCGCCAAGGAGCGCCAGGGGCAGGTCGAAGCCTCGATCGGCGACCTCGAAGACCGGCTTTCGCGCGCCCAGATCATCGACCCGACGACGCTGTCGGGCGACCGCATCGTATTCGGCGCCACGGTCACCCTCGTCGACGAGGACGACAAGCCGGTGAAATATCAGATCGTCGGGCAGGCGGAAGCGGACGCCAAGGAAGGCAAGATCAGCTACAACTCGCCGCTCGGCCGTGCGCTGATCGGCCGCCGCGTCGATGACGAAGTCGAAGTCACCGTGCCTTCGGGCGACAAATATTATCTGGTGACGAAGATCGAATTCATCTGAGCCACGGCGGACTCCGCGCGATGAACCGGCAACCGGCGCCCCTGACGACGGGCTTTGCGCTGCTCTGCGTCGTCGTCGCGGTCGTTCTTGCGGTAACCGGATACACGCATAAGGCGTTCGTGGGCGCAGGCTTCATTCCGGCGCGCTTCGGCGCCGAGCTGGTCGCACCGCCGGGTACGATGCTGCCCTTTTTTCTGACCCCGCTCAGTTCAGCCTTTCTGCACAGCGGTTTTCTGCATCTTGCCTTCAACCTCGTTGTGCTCTTGTTCATTGGCCGCCAACTCGAGCCGCCGCTGGGTTCGGCGGCGACCGCCGGCCTGCTGGTCGCGGGCGCCTATGCGGGGTCCTTCGCGCAATGGCTGGCCGACCCGGACTCTACTGCCGCCGTTGTCGGCGCGAGCGGAGCCATCTCCTCGCTGATCGCGGTCTTCGCGCTGATCTTCAGCCGTTCCGAAGCGCCGGCGATTGGCCCGATCCCGAGCCACTGGGTGCGCGCGCTCTGGCTCGCCGCGGCGTGGATCGGTGTCCAGCTTCTGCTCGGATTCGCGGGCGGCGCGGGTTTCGGTTCGATCGCGATCTGGGCGCATGTCGGCGGCTTCATCGCCGGTCTGCTGCTTGCGCGCCCGCTCCTGCGCTGGCGGTTCGGGGGGCGGTAGGCCGCCTCTGGTCTAAGCGCCCAGCAAACCGCCCGCGAGCAGCATCGCGACCCGCACGTCGATCCCGCAGCCCTCGGCGCGCTTCGCTGCCACAAAGGGTTCGATCCTGGAGAGCGGCACGCGGTGGACGATGATGTCTTCGCTATCGACGCCGCCGCCCGGGCCGACCTTCGTGAGCCCCGTCGCGACGAGCAAGGTAAAGCTTTCGCTGACCATGCCCGGGGAACTGAAGAACTCGCCGACTGTCTGCCAATGCGAAGCGCGGTAGCCCGTCTCCTCTTCGAGTTCGCGTTCGGCGGCGGTTTCCGGCGCCTCGCCGGCGCTATCGTCGCCCACCAGCCCTGCGGGTAGCTCGAGACAATTTATCCCAAGCGGCACGCGGTATTGCTCGACCAAGATCACATGACGCCCGTCCGCCGCCTCGTCGATCGCGAGAATCACCGCGGCGTGGATGCCGCGCGAGCGCGATACATATTCCCACGTCCCCTGCTGCTTGACGGTGATGAAGCGGCCTTCCCAGCGGATCTCGGTGGGGGTGCCTGGGGGAGGGCGAGTCATGGCGATCCTTTCAGGAGGGGAGCACCCCTCATATCGCTCAGTCCGAGCATGCCAAGGGCGAAGAGACAGGGCCTCGCCGCGCCGGCCACGCCCGGCGAACCGCGGTCAATCAGATCTCGATCAGCCGGTCGGGCAGCTCGTTGGGATTGTCTTCGCCTTTCGGGAAATGTTCGGCAAGGACGATACCCATCCGGCGTACCGCCTCGGCCATGCCGGCGCCCGGCTTACCTTGGCGGACCTGCTCGATCAGCGCTTCCATCGCGTCACCCCACACCTCCGGCGCGACCCGGGCGGCGATCGCTTCGTCGGCGACGATGTCGGCCCGGTGCTCGCGCAGGCTGACATAGAGGAGGACGCCGGTTCGCCCCAGCGTCTTCGCCTCGGTGCCGACCTTGAAGAGGTCGACCGCGCGGGCGCGGACGCGCGCCGCCAGAATCGCCCGCGGCGTGAGCAAGAGCCGTAGCGGCCGCCACAGCAGGATCAGCCACACGCCGATCCATTTGAGGACGCCAATCGCAATCACCGTCCCAAGCCACTGGTTCGCGGTCAGACCGTGCCCCCAGCCGCCCGTCAGCCGGTCGTAGAGCCCCTGGTAGAATTCCGGGAAAAGCGCGATCACCGACATGGCAAGAAAGGCAATGACGCTCGCCCACACGAGCGCGACATCGTCATAATCGTTCGATTGCCCTGCGATGACGGTGACGATCTCGCCGCTCGTATGCGCCTCTGCCGCCGCAACCGCGGCGGTTACGAGGTCATGGTCGGCTTCGCTGACGTGACTGACTTTCATGGCCTTCTACCCCTACCAGCCGCCCGAAGCGCCGCCGCCGCCAAAGCTCCCGCCGCCTCCCGAAAAGCCGCCGAAACCGCCGCCTCCGCCGCCCCAGCTGCCGCCGCCCCACGACGACCCCCCGCGGCTACCGCCGCCCCAGTCGCCATCGCCCCAGATGATGATCGGAGCGCCACCCCACGGCCGGTGCCGCCGGTGGTGCTTTCCGCGCCGCCCGAAGGCGCTCAGCATCGGCAGGATGAAGAAGAAAAAGACGATGAAGCCGACGAAGATCAGTCCCCCGATATCGCCGTCGTCGGCGCGGTCGCGTTCGGCCTTGTCGGCTGCCGCGACGCGTGCCGCGGCCTCTTCAGGCGGAAGCTGGATCTGCTCCGAGATCGCATCGACGCCGGCCTGGATGCCGCCGGGATAGTCGCCCTCCTTGAACCTCGGTGTCACCTGATCGCGGATGATCCGGCCGGCGAGTGCGTCGGTCAGGACCGGTTCGAGACCGTAGCCAACCGCGATGTGCATCCGCCGCTCGTTGGGCGCGATCAGAAAGACGACGCCATCGTCCAATTCCTTGTCGCCGATCCCCCACGCGCGGCCGAGCTGATAGCCATAGTCCGCAACGTCGCGGCCATCGAGACTGTTGACCGTCGCGACCACGAGCTGGTGACCACTCGCCGCCTCGAGCTGTTCGAGCTGCACATTGAGCGCGGCCTCCCGGTCAGCGGGTATGATCCCGGCCTCGTCGACGACGCGTGCGGTGAGCTTGGGGAAATTCTGCGCTGCCGCCGGAGAGGCGGCGAGTGCCAGGCCAAGCGCCCATCCGAGCAGCAGCGCCTTCATCGCATTTCTCCCGTCTGCGCGGCAATCGCCTCGACGCCGTCGAAAAGGCCGCCGGCATAATCGCCTTCTGCGAAATAGGGGGTCATCCTCTGGACGATCTTCAAAGCCTTGTCGTCGGTCAATATCGTCTCCATCCCGCTCCCCGTCGCGATGCGCATTTGCCGTTCGCTGGGCGCAATCAGGATCAGGATCCCGTCATTGCGGTCGCTGTCACCGATCCCCCACCGATTGCCGAGGCAGGTCCCGAAATTATCGACCCGCGCGCCGCTGAGGCTCGCTGCCGTGACCACGACCATCTGGTGCCGCGTCGCCTTCTCGTAACGCGCCAGCCGGTCGGCGAGGCGCACCTCCGTCCGCGGATCGAGCAGGTCAGCCGCATCGGTAACCCGGCCCCGGGACGCCAGCTGCGGCACGCCCTCGCACGCTGCGCTCTCGCGCGCGGACCCCGTCTTGCAGCCGCTAGCGGTCAGCAGGATCGCGAGCGGGGCGGCAAGGGCGGCGCGGCGCATCCTATTGCCCGAAGTCGACCTTCGGTGCCTCGTTCGCATTGGGGGTAATCGCCCTGTAGGGCGTCATCGGCTTCGCGCCGTGGACTATCTTCGCGCCGATGATGTCGGGGAAGGTGCGGATCGTGGTGTTATAGTCCTGCACGGCGCTATTATAGTCCTGGACCGCGATATTGATCCGGTTCTCGGTCCCTTCAAGCTGGGTCATGAGATCGGCGAAGCGCGCCTGGCTCTTGAGGTCGGGATATTGTTCCACCGTGACGAGCAGGCGGCCGAGGGCGCCCGACACAGCGCCTTGCGCCTGCTGGAATGCCTGGACTTTCGCGGGGTCTTCAAGATCGTCGGTCGACAGCTTGACCTGCGTCGCTGAAGCGCGCGCCTGGATCACGCCTTCGAGCGTCGACTGCTCGATCTTCGCGGCGCCTTTTGCGGTCTCGACGAGGTTGGGTATCAGGTCGGCGCGCCGCTGATAGGCGGCCTCGACGTTCGCCCACTTGGCCTTGGCGGCCTCTTCCTTGGTGGGTACGCTGTTGATACCGCAGGCGGACAGGCTCATTGCGGCGACCGGCACGATCATCCAGCGGGCGGAACGAAAGCTCATGGATCAGTCTCCCTCCAGCGGCGTTTTGCCGCAACAACACACATAATAGGAAGCCGCTTGCCTTTGCGCAATCGCCGCGGCACCAATTGGCGGTCCGCCCAATTTGCCGGGGAGTGTGAACATGTTGAACGAATTCAAGGAATTTATCGCCAAGGGCAATGTCATGGACCTTGCGGTCGGTGTCATCATCGGGGGCGCCTTTGCCACCATTACGACGTCACTGACCGAAGACCTGATCATGCCCTTCGTCGGCTGGCTGTTCGGCGGGGTCGATTTTTCGAGCAAGTTCATCCTGCTCGGAAGCGTGCCCGAAGGCGTTGCGGCCACCGATTATGCAAAGCTCAAGGAAGCGGGCGTCGCGATGGTCGGCTATGGCGCCTTCATCACCGCGGTGATCAATTTCCTGATCCTCGCCTTCATCATCTTCCTGCTCGTCAAATGGGTGAACCGCGTCATGCGCCGCGGCCCCGACGCGCCTGCGGGTCCGAGCGAAGTCGATCTCCTCACCGAAATACGTGATGAATTGCGAAAAAAATAAGGGAGCTGAGCCTCTTTTGAGATGAAAAACCCGCCTGCGCTCTTTCCAAGCGCGGGCGGGTTTCCTATATCCGTTGTGCCGGTTTCGACCGGCTATGAGGATAAATGGTGTCGTGGAATAGACACAGCGGACCCGGGGGCAGTACCCGGCGGCTCCACCACAAACCCGCACGCTTTCGAAGGGGTGCGCGGGCTTCTGACGGGGCCGAACCAGGATCGACGTGTGTTCAAAGACGGTGCTTTCTTCCGGGCTGAGTAACCCGTTAAAGGCTCAAAACCAATAAGTGCTAACGATAACGAAGCACTCGCTCTTGCTGCCTAACCGATAAGCCTCACGGCCTAAGGTTAGACAAATAGAACGCGGTTCGGACCGAACCGGGCAACAGAATCGGATACCAGCGGCTGGGGACGAGCCGGGCAACAGAATCGTCCCACCCTCCCATGATATATCAGACTGGCGCCGGACAGCGCCGCGCTTTCGCTTTGCAGATCAATAGCCGGGCGGGTCGCTTGCGGGGAAGGATTCGTCGCTTGCCTGGTCCACCTCATCCCACGCCCGGGCTGCGGGATCGCGCATCGCGTCGGGTCCTGCCGAACGCGTCTGGGCGAAATTTTCAGGATCGGTTTCGGCATTGGAAAAGGCGGCCGCATGGCCATCGTGACGTGCGCTGCGTCGCCAACGCCATAGGGCAAAGACCCCCGCGCCCGCGGCGAGCGTCGCGGTGAGGACGGGGAGGGCGAAGCGGCGAATAGCTGGTAGCATGCGGGGTCCCTTTCACCGAAGGCGACGGCAGATTATCGCGCCGGTTCCCATACGGCGTCAATCCTTTCGCAGGACCGCGCGGGTCGCGGCTTGCCTTCATCGGGTTTCTCATCGAAACTCGTCTGCGAATCCGGCACAGCGACCGGTCAAGACATCGAGGAGAAGCGAATGGCGAACGACATGCCCGGTGAGCCGGTGGTGCCGCTCGACCCTGCCTGGCCCAAGATGTCGCTGGCCGAGGCGACCGCCGCGCTCACCGCGCCGGGCGCGCGGTTCGAAATGGATACCGCCGTGATCCGCGGGGTTGTGACGCGCGTCTGGAAAAATGCGCCGCACGATCTCGGTGCACTTCTCGACCTCTCGCGAACGCATGGCGAGCAGCTTTTCACCATCCTCGACGACGAGCGTGTAAGCTTCGAGGCGAACTACCGCGCCGCCTCTGCTTTTGCCCGGGCGCTAGAGAGCTTCGGGGTCGGCAAGGGTGACCGGGTTGCTTTCGCGATGCGCAACCTGCCCGAATGGCCGATGATCTTCTTTGCGATCACTTCGATCGGTGCGATCGCGGTGCCGCTTAACGCCTGGTGGACCGGTGGCGAACTTGCTTACGGAATCGAGGATTCAGAAGCGAAGATACTGATCGTGGATACGGAGCGCTACGAGCGGCTCCGCGAGCATCTCGCCGCGCTACGGTCCGTCGAGCGGGTGATCGTCGCGCGCGCGGGCGCACCGGCAGCGGGCACGGTGGCGCTCGAAGATATGGTGGGCGATCCCAGGAGCTGGGCTGGCCTTCCGGACGCTGAGCGCCCCCGCACCGATCTTGCAAGCGACGATGATGCGGCGATTTTCTATACGAGCGGGACGACCGGCCAGCCCAAGGGGGCGCTTGGCACGCACCGCAACCTGGTAACCAACATATTGTCGGGCGGCTTTTCCGCCGCGCGCAGTTTCCTGCGCCGCGGTGAGCCGGTGCCCGAACCGGCTCCGCGCACGACGCTGACCGTCATTCCGCTGTTTCATGTCACTGCCTGTTCGGCGACACTGATGGGCGCGATGGCGGCAGGCAACACCATGATCTTCATGCGCAAATGGGACGCGGTCCGTGCGATGGAAATCATCGAGCGCGAGAAGGTGAGTGTGACGGGGGGTGTCCCGACAATCGCCTGGCAACTCATCGAACATCCGGACCGGGCGAAATATGACCTCTCGTCGCTGGAGGCGATCGCCTATGGCGGCGCGCCCTCGGCGCCCGAGCTTGTAAGGCGCATCTACGAAGAGTTTGGCGCGCTGCCTGGCAACGGCTGGGGCATGACCGAAACGATGGCGACCGTTACCTCGCATGGCGCTGAGGACTATCTCGCCCGCCCGACGAGCGCCGGCCCGCCGGTTGCCGTCGCGGACATAGAGATCCGCGCCGAGGACGGGGTGACCGTGCTGCCGGCCGGGACGGTGGGCGAACTCTGGGCGCGCGGGCCGATGATCGTGAAAGGCTATTGGAACAAGCCTGACGCCACGGCAGAAACCTTCGTCGACGGCTGGGTGCGTACCGGCGACCTTGCGCGGCTCGATGACGAGGGTTTCGTCTATATTGTCGACCGCGCGAAGGACATGGTGCTGCGCGGCGGCGAGAATATTTACTCATCAGAGGTCGAGAACGCCCTCTACGAGCATCCAGCTGTGACCGACTGCGCGGTGATCGGCATCCCGCACCGCACGCTCGGCGAGGAGCCCGCCGCGGTCGTCCACCTCGCCCCCGGCACGCGCGCGGACGAGGCCGAGTTGCAGGGCTGGGTGCGCGCGCGCCTTGCCGCATTCAAGGTTCCGGTTGCCATCCGCTTCGTTACCGAAACGCTGCCGCGCAATGCCAACGGCAAGATATTGAAGAAGGATCTGAAGATGCTGTTCGCGGACAGGGACTTGGCAGCCTGAGCGGCGATCCCCTTCCGATTCTGGCGCATTGCGAGCCGAACGAAGCCATGAGGGAGCCGTGATGCGTGTTCCCGCCGCCGCGATAGACGCTATGATTCCTCCCGCTGATTGATAAAAGCGGACGGGAGTTCGAGGGGATCGGCGTGTTCCAATTTCTGGCGTTTCTGGCGCTCATCATCCTCTTCGTCCTGTTGATGGACGCGCGAAGCCGCTTGAAGCGGGCCGAGGCGACGCTCGAGGAGGCCGCCAGACGGATCGGAGCGCTGCAGCGCCGCGCCGGGCTCCTGCCGCCAAAGTCCGATGAGGTCCTGCCTTCCAAGGCGCCCCTCCGCCCGCCGCCGTCCCAATCGGCTTCGCAAGGGGCGGCCGCTGCACGCGCGCCCATCCCGGCTGTCGCCGAGACAATCAGAGAGGGGGGACCCCCGACTCCCGCGCCGGAGAAACCCGCAGTCGCGCCGCCCAAGCCCCTTGAAACCTCCAAGCCGTCGGTCGAAGCCGAAGCGGGGTCGCCGCGCAGCATGGCGTCGCGGTTCGAGGATCTGTTCGGCAAGACGTTGCCGATCTGGGCCGGCGGGATCACGCTCGCGATCGCAGGCGTTCTCATGGTCAGCTACGCCATCGACGAGGGATTTTTCGCGCGGGTCTTCACCCCTGGTGTCCAGATCGTCGCCGGGCTCCTTTTCGGTCTCGCGCTGATCGGCGGGGCCGAATATGCGTGGCGAAACGACGCGCGCCTGCGCGACGTGCGCGTGCCGCAGGCGCTCGCGGGCGCGGGCGTGGCGACGCTTTATGCCGCGATCATGGTTGCCGCCAACGTCTATCTGCTCATCGGACCGCTGCTGGCCTTTGCGGCGCTTGCACTCGTCACCGCCGCGGCGCTTGGACTGTCGCTTCGCTTTGGTCCGCCAAGCGCAGCGCTTGGCCTTGCAGGCGGCCTTGCTGCGCCTGCGCTCGTCGGCGCGGTTGCGCCCGATGTGCCGCTGATTGCGGTGTATCTCGCGCTGACGATCGCGGCGCTCGCGGGGGTTGCGCGGATACGGCGCTGGCCGTGGCTGGCGCTCGCGGCGCTGATCGGCGGTGCAGGATGGGGGCTGTGGATGGTGCTCACCCACCGCGCCCTCGATGCGCTTGGGTCCCTGTCGATCGGCGGGTTCGTCCTGCTGCTCGCGATTGCCATCCCGATGCTGTCGTTCGACGGACCGCGGGCCGCGCTGCTGCGCTCGGCGTCGGCGATCGTCGGCGCGTTCCAGCTGGCCCTGCTCGTTGGTTATGGCGGGTTTGCACCGCTCCATTGGGGCCTTTTTGTACTGATCGCTGCGTCCGGGCAGTGGCTCGCGTGGCGCGAGGAGGGCTTTGCAATCGTCCCGACGGTCAGTGTCGCCTTGTCGCTGTTGCTGCTCGCGGCCTGGCCGGACGCAGCGCCTTTCTGGTTCACACTCATTGGGCTGGCGCTGCTCGCCATTCACGCCCTCCCGCTCCTCGCGCGCCTCTGGAGTGAGCCAGGGACGTTGCGGCGCGCCCTCGAGCTATGTGCGATCGCGCTCGCAATGCCTGTTCTTACCAAATGGCAGCTCTGGGGCATCGGCGATGCAGCACTTGCTCTCGTTGCGCTCGGCGGCGCGGCGCTCGCGGGAGCGGGAATGGCGCGCGGCTGGCACCTCAAGGCGCGTCTCGCCGACCGAAGTTTTTCCTGGCTGACCGCTGCCGCCGGAGCGCTTCTCGCGCTGGCGATCCTCCTTCTCCTGCCGCGCTGGATGGCGCCGCTCGCCATCGCTCTGGTTGCCGGGGCGATGCTCCTCTTCGGCAAGGCGGCCGGCGATCGGCGGATCGAGCCCGTGGCGGCGGTCTTTCTCGGCGCGGCGATGCTCGCTCTTCTCGCGGCGCCCCTGGACTTCGCCGAGCTTTCCCGGCTGGTCGACGGAGCGGGCAGAGCCGCGGCGGAGCCCTTCCTCCGCTGGGCGGGCGTCGGTGCGGCTGCCGCCCTGTTCGCGGTGCGCGGCGAGGGCGCGATCGTCCGGCGCATCGGCCAGTTCAGCGCGGCGCTGCTCGCCTATGGCGCCCTCGCCCAGGTCGCCTCGGCCGACTGGCTGACGCTGGTCCCGGCGCTCGGCGGCGGTGGGGTCCTCATGGCGGCGCGGCGCGTTCCGCTTGCGCGCGTCGATGCAGCGGCGCTTGGTTTCGCGGTTCTGAGCCTTGGCTGGGCAGTTTGGCCGATCGGCGCGTGGTCGTCCGCGGGGCTGCTCTCGCTCGCAGGGCAGGCGATGCCAATCGATGCTGCCATGCTCCCTGCGGACGGGCTGGTGCTGCGGCTTTTCCTTCCGGCGCTGGCGTTCGGCGTACCGCTCTGGTTGGTCCGCGGCGCATTGCCGCGCTGGTTGCTGCTGGCCGCGCTTTACGCCTGCACCATTGTCGGCGGTATCGCGGTCCACAGTCTTTATCGCCTCGGCTTCGCGGCGCTCGCCGGCCGTGACTTTGTTGCGACCGGGATCGCGCAGCGCCTACTCTGGGAAGCGCTTCTGATTGGCGGCGGCTGGCTCGCGAGAGAGCGCGGGGTGTCGGCGCTCGCGCGGCCGCTTGTGGTCGCGGGTACGCTCCATGCGATCGTCTATGGCCTTCTCCTTCATAACCCGCTCTGGGCCGGCCAGGCGGTGGGCGGCTGGCCTCTTGTCAATCTGCTTGCGCCGCTCTTCTTCATGGCGGGGGCTGGAGCTGTGCTTGCGCCGCGGCTCTTCCCTTCAGCCCCTGCTTCGCTCGAGCGCGGAGTTCAGATTGTCTTGATGCTGCTCGTCGCGGGGTTCGCCTGGGCAACGTTACGCCAGATTTTCCACAGTAGCCTGCTCGTCGATCCAGGTGTCGCGCCCGCCGAGAATATATTGCGCTCGCTGCTCATCCTCGTGCTTGCAATCGGCTTTCTCTTGTGGGGAATCCGCACCGCGCGCAGCGACTGGCGCATTGCCTCGCTCCTGCTGATGCTCTTCGCGGTCGGCAAGGTGTTCTTGTTCGATGCTTCGGGGCTCGAGGGGCTGCTGCGCATCGGCTCCTTCGTTGCGCTTGGCTTCAGCCTGATCGGCATCGGCTGGCTCTATAGCCGTCAATTGGCGGGGAGCACGGCATTGCAAGAGGCCAATCCATGAACCGGTCGCCGCTCCTTTCCGCCCTGGCTCTCGCAATTCTTGCGAGCCTCGCGGCGTGCGGGGACGGAAATGCGCCGGCGGATCAGCAGGCCTCCGCAAGCCCGCGTCGCTGCGCGCCGATCGGCGATACGCCGATTCATATCTCGGGCGGCAGCTTCGCAATGGGCGAGGACGACGTCTACGCCGAGGAGGGACCCGTGCGACAGACGCGGGTCGATGGCTTCTGGATCGACCCGCACGAGGTCACCAACCGCCAGTTCGCAGCTTTCGTCAAAGCGACAGGCTATGTCACCGTCGCGGAAAAACCGGTCGATCCCAGGCAGTTCCAGGTTCCAGTCGAGCAGATTCCGCCCGACATGCTGAAACCGGGGTCCGCGGTCTTCACGCCGCCCGATTTTCCTTCGAACAATTATAACGACTGGTGGAAATATGTGCCGGGCGCGAACTGGAAGAAACCCTATGGCCCCGACGGCCCCGAACAGGTCCCCGATGAGCCCGTGGTCCACCTCGCGTGGGACGATATGGTCGCCTATGCAAAATGGGCGGGTGGGCGCCTTCCGACCGAGGCTGAGTGGGAATATGCAGCGAGCGCGGGCAAGCCATCGCGCAACGTCCAGCCCACCGAGGCGAACAGCTGGCAAGGCTCTTTCCCCAACTACAATGCCGAAACCGATGGCTTCAAGGGCATCGCGCCCGTCGGCTGCTATGAGCCTAACGCCAATGGTCTTTACGACATGGTCGGAAATGTCTGGGAGGTGACATCCGATTTCTTCCGCCCCGGCCACGACCCTGAAGATCGCGACAATCCCAAGGGGCCGGACGAAAATCACGCCTACGACCCCTTCAACCCCGGCATGCCCTCGCGGACTGTGAAGGGGGGCAGCTATCTTTGCGCGCCAAATTATTGCCAGCGCTACCGCCCGGCCTCGCGCCAGGGGCGCGATCCGGGCCTTGGCACCAGCAACGTGGGCTTTCGCCTCGTCTACGACCGGCCGCCCGCGAAAGTCCTCACGCCATGATCGAGGGCAGATCGAGGCCCTGTTCGCGCGCGCAGGCGATCGCCGCGTCATAGCCCGCGTCGGCGTGCCGCATCACGCCGGTTGCAGGGTCGTTCCAGAGAACGCGGCCGAGGCGCTCGGCGGCCTCATCGCTGCCGTCGGCGACGATCACCATGCCCGCGTGCTGCGAATAGCCCATGCCGACGCCGCCGCCGTGGTGGAGCGACACCCAGGTCGCGCCGCTCGCGGTGTTGAGGAGCGCGTTGAGGAGGGGCCAGTCGCTCACAGCATCGCTGCCATCGCGCATCGCTTCGGTTTCGCGGTTTGGGCTTGCGACCGATCCCGAATCGAGATGGTCGCGGCCGATCACGACGGGTGCCTTGAGTTCGCCCTTTGCTACCATCTCATTGAACGCGAGGCCGAGCCGGTGGCGCTCGCCGAGCCCGACCCAGCAGATGCGCGCGGGCAGGCCCTGAAACTGGATTCGCTCGCGCGCCATGTCGAGCCAGCGGTGCAGATGCGCATTGTCGGGGAGGAGTTCCTTCACCTTGGCGTCGGTCTTGTAGATATCTTCCGGATCGCCGGACAGCGCGGCCCAGCGAAAGGGGCCGACGCCGCGACAGAAAAGCGGCCGGATATAGGCGGGAACGAAGCCGGGAAAGGCGAAGGCGTCCGCGACGCCCTCGTCAAAGGCAACCTGGCGGATATTATTGCCATAATCGACCGTCGGCACGCCCGCCTTCCAGAAATCGAGCATCGCGCGCACATGCACCGCCATTGACGCGCGTGCTGCACGGTCGACCGATTGCGGGTCGCTTTCGCGCTTGGCGAACCACTCCTCAAGGCTCCAGCCCTGCGGCAGATAGCCATTGACCGGATCGTGGGCGGAAGTCTGATCGGTCACCAGGTCGGGGCGCACGGAGCGGCGCACGAGTTCCGGATAGACATCGGCGGCGTTGGCGCAGAGCCCCACCGAGATCGGCTCCTTGGTCTGCCCGATCATCGCCAGCGCCTCGTCGAGGCTTTTCGCCTCGACATCGAGATAACCGGTCTCGAGCCGCATCGCGATCCGGCTCGGCTGGCATTCGATCGCAAGGCAGCTCGCACCGGCCATCACCGCCGCGAGGGGCTGCGCGCCGCCCATGCCGCCCAGTCCGGCGGTCAGGATCCAGCGGCCCGAAAGATCGCCGTCATAATGCTGGCGGCCCGCCTCGACGAAGGTTTCGTAAGTGCCCTGAACGATGCCCTGGCTGCCGATATAGATCCAGCTTCCCGCGGTCATCTGACCGTACATCATCAAGCCCTTCTTATCGAGCTCGTGGAAATGATCCCATGTCGCCCATTTGGGAACGAGATTCGAATTGGCGAGCAGCACGCGCGGAGCGTGGCGGTGCGTCTTGAATACGCCCACCGGCTTTCCCGACTGGACGAGCAGCGTTTCATCGTCTTCGAGGCGCCGCAGCACCTCGACGATGCGGTCGAAGCTCTCCCAGTCGCGCGCTGCGCGGCCGATGCCGCCATAGACCACCAGCTCGTGCGGCGCCTCGGCAACGCGCGGGTCGAGATTGTTCATCAACATGCGCAGCGGCGCCTCGCTCAGCCAGCTCTTGGCATTGAGCTCGGGGCCGGTCGGCGCCGCGATGCGGCGCTGATTGTCGAGGCGGGTCATGGGCGTCCTTTCGCAAAGGCCAGCGCGGCTGCGAGGAGCTGACGCAGCACGGGGCGGATTGGGGGGGCGGGGTCGATCGGGGGCGGCCAATCGAGCTCGGAGAGTGTCTCTGGCTCGGCCATATAGCCTCGCATCGCGAGCTCCATCTGGATCGCGTGAACGCCGTCTTCGGGGCGGCCGTAATGGCGCGTCGTCCAGCCCCCCTTGAAGCGGCCGTTGGCGACATGGCTTTCGCCGCTTGCCGCACAGATATTTGCGATCGCGGCTTCAAGCTCCCCGTCGCAGGTCACTCCGCCATTGGTGCCGATGTTGAACTGCGGCAGCTCGCCCTCGAAAAGGCGCGGCACGCGGCTGCGTATCGAATGTGCGTCATAGAGGACGACGCGGCCATGCGCATCGCGCAGGCGCGCGAGTTCGGCCGATAGCGCCTCATGATAGGGTCTGTGATATAGCTGAAGCCGCCGGGTGATCTCGGCCTCGTCGGGCTCGCCGAAACGATAGAGCGGGGCGCCGTCGAAGGTCGTGCTCGGACAGAGCTCGGTCGTGGCCTGGCCGGGGTAGAGCGACGCGCCCGAGGGATCGCGGTTCATGTCGATGACGCTGCGCGAGATATCGCTCGCAATGAGCGTCGCACCCATGTCGGCCGCGAAGGCGTAGAGGTCTTCGATCCACCAGTCGGTGTCGAGCAGCGCGCGCGCGGGCGAGATGAACTGGTCGTCGAGTCCGGCGAGGTCGGTGCCGCCGTGCGGAAAGGCGACGACGAGCGGCTCGGTGCCGCGCTGGATCCGCGGCGCGTTCATGGCGCGACCCCGGGGAGATCGAGCGCTGTGACCAGGGCGCCCGAACGCACGAGGGCAATCGCGGCCGCCATGTCGGGTGCCATGTAGCGATCTCCCTTCAAGGTGGGCACGGCAGCGCGCAGCCGCTCTCGCACGGCCTCGATCGGGGGGCTCGATGCGAGCCCGGCGTGGAAATCGCAGCCCTGCGCGCCGGCGAGCAATTCGATGCCGAGGATCGCGTCGACGTTCGAGACCATTGCTTCGAGCCGACGCGCGCCGTGCGCTGCCATGCTGACATGATCCTCCTGATTGGCCGAGGTGGGGATCGAATCGACGCTCGCGGGCATCGCTCGCTGCTTGTTTTCGGAAACCAGGGCCGCGGCGGTGACCTGCGGAATCATGAAGCCCGAATTGAGCCCAGGTTCGGGGGTGAGGAAGGCAGGAAGTCCTGAGAGCGCGGGGTCGACGAGCATGGCCATGCGCCGTTCGGCGAGGCTGCCGATCTCGCACAACGCCAATGCGATCATGTCCGCGGCGAAGGCCACGGGCTCGGCGTGAAAATTTCCGCCCGATAGCGCTTCGTCGGTTTCAGCGAAGATCAGCGGATTGTCCGACACCCCATTCGCCTCGATCGCGAGCGTCGCGGCCGCCTGGCGCAGAAGGTCGAGCACGGCGCCCATCACCTGGGGCTGGCAGCGCAGGCAATAGGGGTCCTGGACGCGCAGGTCATCGATGCGGTGCGACGCGCGGATCGCCGAGCCTTCCATCAGCATGCGCAGCGCCGCTGCGGTCTCTATCTGACCCTTGTGTCCGCGAAGTTCATGGATGCGCGGGTCGAAGGGCGCGTCGGATCCCTTCGCGGCCTCTGTCGAGAGGATTCCGGTGACGAGCGCGCTGCGATAGAGTCGCTCGGCCTCAATGAGCGCATGGAGCGCGTAGGCGGTCGAGAATTGCGTGCCATTGAGCAGCGCGAGCCCTTCCTTGGGGCCGAGCGTGACGGGCGCGAGTCCGGCGTTCGCGAACGCTGCGCTCGCCGGTCGCCGCTCGCCCTTCTCGTAGACCTCTCCGACCCCGATCATTGCGGCGGTCATATGGGCGAGAGGAGCGAGATCGCCCGAGGCGCCGACCGATCCTTGCGCCGGAACGAGGGGGATCAGGTCGCGGTGCAGCATCGCTTCAAGCAGCGCGATGGTGGCGGGGCGGACGCCCGAGGCGCCGCGCGCGAGGCTTGCAAGTTTCAGTCCCATCATGAGCCGTACGACCGGAACCGGCGCAGGATCGCCCACGCCCGCGGCGTGACTGAGGACAATATTGCGCTGAAGCGCGGTCAAATCGGCGTCGTCAATGCGCACGCTCGCGAGCTTTCCAAAGCCCGTGTTGATCCCGTAGACGGGCGTGTGCTGCGCGAGGATGCGGGTCACCGCGGCGGCGCTTTCGGCGATCAGCGGAGCGGTCGCGGGATCGAGGGTCGCTGGCGTCCCGTCGCGCAGGTCGCGCCACGCCGCGATCGTCATATGTCCAGGCTCGATGATCATTGTGCGTCCTTGATGCGCTGATGAAGCGGGTTGAGGCCGATGCGGTAAACGAGCTCGGCGGGGTCGGCGGTGTTCCAGATCGCAAGATCGCAGGCCTTGCCTGCCTCAAGCGTCCCGATCTCGCTCGAGAGTCCAAGCGCTGCCGCAGCGTTGACAGTGACCCCGCGCAGTGCCTCGGTCACGGTCAATCCGAAAAGCGTCGCACCCATGTTGAGCATCAACAGGAGCGAGCTTGTCGGAGAGGTGCCGGGGTTGCAGTCGGTCGCGAGCGCGATCCGCACGCCGTGCTGCCGCATGGCCTCGACGGGCGGCAGGCGTGTCTCGCGCATGAAATAAAAGGCGCCGGGCAAGAGCACCGCGACCGTCCCGGCCGCCGCCATCGCACGAACATCTTCGTCGCTTGCATGTTCAAGATGGTCGGCCGACAGCGCGCCGCGCCGCGCGGCGAGTGCGCTGCCATGGAGCGCCGACAACTGCTCGGCGTGGATCTTGACCGCCAGGCCATGGGCTTCGGCCGCTGCAAACACCCGTTCGCACTGGGCGGGCGAAAATCCGATCCCCTCGCAAAAGGCGTCGACCGCGCTCGCGAGCGCCGCCGCGGCTGGGATCATCTCACGCACGACGAGGTCGATGTAGCCGTCGCTGTCGTCCGCATATTCGGGGGGCAGCGCGTGGGCGCCGAGGAAGGTCGGCGCCAGGCGGATACGGCGCGCGCGGGCGAGCGCGTGGGCGGCGCGGAGCATCTTGAGCTCGCTCGCGGTGTCGAGGCCGTAGCCCGACTTGATCTCGATCGTCGTCACACCCTCTGCGATCAGCGCGTCGAGGCGTGGCAGTGCGGTTTCGACCAGTTCGGCCTCGCTTGCCGCGCGCGTCGCGCGCATCGTCGAGACAATGCCCCCGCCCGCACGGGCGATAGCCTCATAGCTCGCGCCCTCAAGGCGCATCGCCCATTCGCTCGCCCGGCTTCCGGCGTGGATGAGGTGGGTGTGGCAGTCGATCAGTCCCGGCGTGATCAGCCGCCCTTCGCAATCGAGCGTTCGCGCCGCACCCGAGGGCGCGTCCCTCGCAGGCCCCGCATAGACGATGCGGCCTTCCTGTGCCGCGACAACGCCATCGTCGATCAGGCCGAGGCCGTCGCCGGCCATCGTCGCGAGTCGGGCATTTTTCCAGCAAAGGTCCATCTGGACAGTCTCGTGCGAACCGGCCATTATGTCTAGACATAATATGAAGGGCCTCCGATGACGGCATATTGGTTCGAACGCGCTTTTATCGGCGATCGCTGGCAAGCCGGGGTGCGGCTCACCGTTGCCGAAGGTTGCATCGCCTCGATCGAAACCGGCGTTACGGCGCAGCGCGGCGACGAATGCCACCAGGCGGTTCTGCCCGCCTTGTGCAACGTTCACAGCCACGGCTTTCAGCGCGGTATGGCTGGTCTTTCAGAGCGGCAGAGCCAGGCCGATGACAATTTCTGGAGCTGGCGCGAAACCATGTACCGCTTCCTCGATCGGCTCACGCCAGAGGATGTCGCCGCGATCACCGCGCAGGCTTATGCCGAGATGCTCGAAACCGGCTTCACCCGCGTGGGCGAATTTCACTATCTCCACCATGATCCAACAGGCGCGCCCTATGCCGATCGCGCCGAAATGGCGGGCGCGATCGCGTCCGCAAGTGCGGCGAGCGGGATCGGCTTGACCCTGCTGCCGGTCTTCTATGCGCATGGCGGCTTCGGCGGGGCGCCGCCGGCTCCGGGCCAAAGGCGCTTCCTCTCGGGCATCGACGAATTTGCCGCACTCTTCGATGCGGCGCGCGGCAAGCTTTCCGGCAGTGACCGGATCGGAATCGCGCCGCATTCGCTGCGGGCAGTGACGCCGGAGGAGCTCACCGCGCTGCTTACCCTGTCGCCGACAGGTCCGGTCCATATCCACGCAGCCGAGCAGGTGAAAGAAGTCGAGGACTGCACCGCGTGGAGCGGGGCGCGTCCGGTCGAATGGCTGCTTGCCAACGCGGGCGTCGACGAGCGCTGGTGCCTCATTCACGCGACGCATCTGACCAGCGCCGAAACCCGCGCGCTCGCGGAAAGCGGCGCGGTGGCGGGGCTGTGTCCGGTGACCGAGGCCAATCTCGGCGACGGCATATTTCCAGCGTCCGGCTATCTCGCGGCGGGCGGGCGTTTCGGGGTCGGTACCGACAGCAATATCCTTATCGATGCGGCGCAGGAGCTGCGCGCACTCGAATATTCGCAGCGCCTCGCGCACCAGGCGCGTGCTTTGCTCGCGGACGCGGACATGCCCTTCGTCGGTGCTCACCTATTTATCCGGGCGCTCGGAGGCGGCGCGCAGGCGCTGGGCGTTTCGGCGGGACTTGCAATAGGCGAAGCGGCGGACATGGTGTCGCTCGACATGAATCACCCCGCGTTTGCCGGGGCTGATGATGCGACGCTCATAGACCGCTGGATATTTGCGGCGCGCGCCGGGGCGATCGACTGCGTCTGGCGCGCTGGTGTCAAGCGCGTCGAGGCGGGGCGACACCTCGATGCGGAGGCCATCGCTGCCGGCTATCGCGCTTGCCTGGCGCGGCTCCTTGCATGAATCCCGCAAGGCGTATCCGCGACGAGATTGCGGCCTCGATCCGCTCGGGCGTCTGGCGGCCGGGCCACCGCATCCCGACCGAGCAGGAGCTTGCCGCGCAATATGGCTGCGCGCGCGCAACGGTCAGCAAGGCGCTCAGCGAGCTTGCGGCTTCAGGGCTGATCGAAAGACGTCGCAAGGCCGGATCCTTCGTCGCCCACCCGCCGGTTCATTCGGCAGTGATGACCGTCCCCGATCTTGCCGAGCTGATTGCTTCGCGCGGGGAGGCCTATCGCTGGCAGGCTCTGACCATCGAACGCGCGGCGGCGGGCAGCGGTTTTTCGGGACCCGCGCTGGCGATCGAGGGCATCCACTTCGCCGGCGATCAACCGTTCGCGCTCGAACAGCGGCGGATCGCGCTCGGCGAGGTCGCTGGCGCGGCGGACGCCGATTTCGAGGCGCAGCCCCCGGGCACCTGGCTGCTCGCGCATATCCCGTGGACCGAGGGGCGCCACGTCATCCGCGCGGTGACGCCCACGCGCAAGGAGGCAAGATTACTCGGGATCAATCCGTCTCTTGCTTGCCTTGAACTCGATCGCACAACCTGGCGCGCCGCGCGGATCGTGACCCGCGTCCGTCAGCTCTTTCGAGGGGATCGTTTCGATTTGATTGCCGAATTCCGTCCGGGCCCTGAAAGCGCACGGCCTGACTGATTGCCTTTGCATTCTCAACTGAATTACTTATCTTAAACATTCCGGGACGCATCGACGGGTTCGTGGGTCCTGCGCGGGCAGAAGATGGGTAGCTAAGATGATCATGGACACGGCTCTTCATGCACCGCGGCCGCGCTTTCGAACCGCGACCCGCGTTGCCATCGTAGGGGCGGGCTTTTCAGGAACCATGCTCGCGCTCAATCTCCTCGAGCAACCGCATGTCGAGGTGCTCCTGATCGAGCGCGACCGACATCGTATGGGGGCGGGTGTCGCTTACAGCAGCCTGGAAAGCGCGCACCTCTTGAATGTCCGCGCCGGAAATATGAGCGCTTTTGCCGATCGCCCCGATCATTTCCGCGAATGGCTGGCTCGCCGCGGCCTCGGCTGTGAAGGCGCGTTCGTCACCCGCGCCACCTATGGGCGCTACCTGCGCGAGGCGCTCGGCGCGGCGATGGAGCGTTACGGCCGCCGGCTAAAGCTCGTTGATGACGAGGTGCTCGATATCGAGGAGCGGGGCGGCCGCGTGACGCTTGGCCTCGTCAATGGCGGACTGATCGAGGCCGATCGCGCGGTGCTCGCGATCGGCAATCTGCCGCCGCATGATCCTCCTGCGGTTGCGGACGCGCGGCTGCCGGCTCGCTTCTATGTCGGCGATCCCTGGGTGACGCCTTTCGAGGAAGGGCTCGCGCCTGGCGCCCCGGTTCTGGTGATCGGAACGGGGCTGACGGCGGTCGACGTCATCCTGCGCCTCGTCAGCCACGGTTTTGATGGTCCGATCGTGGCCATGTCGCGGCGGGGCCTTCGCCCGCATCGCCACCTCGAGACGTTGCCGCGACCGAAACCCGTTCTGGCCAAGCCCGCTCCCGAACTCTCCGAGCTCGTCCGTTGGGCGCGGCGTGCTGCGCGCAGTACCGACTGGCGGCTGGTCGTGGATTCGCTGCGCCCGATTACCCAGATGATGTGGGCGTCGGCCGATGCGCCGAAACGCGCGCGCTTCCTGAGGCATCTGCGTCCCTTCTGGGACGTGCACCGTCACCGCCTGGCCCCATCGGTCGCCGACCGGATCGAGGCTCTCGTCGCCTCAGGCCAGTTGCGCTTTGAGGCCGGAAAGATGGCAAAAGTCTCGGCGACTGAGAGTGGAGTAGCGGTGGAGTGGCGTCCGCGCGGGGCTGACGAGCTCAAGATGCTCCATGTCGCGCGTATGATCAATTGCACCGGGCCGCAGGGCGATTTGCTGCGCTCATCCGATCCGCTCGTCCGGCGGATGCTCGCGGCGCGGCGCATTCGGCCCGACGCGCTGCGGCTCGGTCTCGACATCGACCGCGAGGGCCATGTCATCGACGGTCACGGGCGGGCATCGGAGCATATCCTGGCGATTGGCCCCATGACGCGAGGCGACCTGTGGGAAGTGGTCGCGGTCCCCGATATTCGCGTTCAGGTGAGCGCGCTTGCGCGGCGGCTGGTGAATGCGCACTGGATAGCCGGCGAAGGGCTCTGATCTGGATAGAACGCCCCGCAGAGGTTGCAGCACTGATCCCCTTTGTCCCCCGTCCGCCGCGCTTGGCAGCCGCGACGGGGGACGAGGTTGTTTGTGCACAATAGAACATTTAGAGAACAAATTCGCTCCGTCAACCCCCGATGCAACCATGGTCTTATCCGCCTTGTAGAAAAGCTTGTCCGCCTCCGGTTGACGTAAAGGTAAACTTGTCTATCCGGCTCGATAGAGATCGGGGCGCATCAGGCTCCGGCAGGAGAAGGGAAGGCGCGGGCGATGTTCGACAATCTGGCGCTGCCGCTGATGTGCGCCCCGATGAGCTTTGCCTCGTCGCCAGCCCTCGCAGAGGCCTGCTGCAAGGCGGGAGTGATCGGCGGCTGGCAGGGCGGGACCTATACGCCGCTTGCGGAATTCGAACGCTATCTTGAGGTTCTTGCCGACATCGGCAGCGCGCCGCCGATCGTCAATCTGCCCGCGCGCATCGCGGGCGAGGAGACGGGGGAGTCCAAACTTGCACTTCTCGAAAAGCACCGCGCCCCGCTTGTCCTTTGCAGTCTCGGCAATCCCGCGGCACTGATCGAGCGCGTCCACGCATGGGGCGGCAAGGTTGTGCAGGATGTGACGACGATGCGCCATGCGGAAAAGGCGATCGAGGCGGGCGCGGACGGGCTGATGCTGACGTGCGCGGGCGCGGGCGGCCATACCGGATTTCTGACCCCCCTCGCATTCGTTCCGGCCGTTCGCCGCATCTATGATGGTCCGCTGATTGTCGCTGGAGGCATTGCCGATGGCGCAGGTATTGCAGCAGTGCTCGCGCTCGGCGGCGACATTGCTTGCATGGGGACGCGGTTCATCGCGACCCCCGAGAGCGGCGTCGTAGCCGGGCATCGCGCGATGATTCCATCGACCGGGATCGACGAGATCGTCCTTGCATCGGCGATGAACGGCGTTCCTGCCAACTGGATGCGTCCCTCGATCGAAGCGGTGGGGCTCGACTATCAGACGCTTCCCAAGGAGCGCACCGCCATGCCCCAAGGCGTGCTGCCGTGGCGCGATATCTGGAGCGCCGGGCAGAGCGTTGCCCTGATCGACGCGGTCGAACCTGTCGCCGATCTCGTCGCGCGTCTGACGGTGGAGTTTGAACAGGCCGGCATCGGCATCGACTGGCGCGCGCGTCTTGCGCGCCTCAAGTGAATGGAGCCTTGAAGAAACATGAGCAATGCCCCGCAATTTGATCTCTCCGGCCGCGTCGCGCTGGTCACCGGCGCGTCTTCGGGCCTCGGTGCAGGGTTTGCAAAAGTGCTCGCGGCCGCGGGAGCGAAGGTGGTTCTTGCAGCGCGCCGCGCGGACAAGCTCGCCGAGCAGGTGGCTGAGATCGTGGCCGCGGGCGGCGAGGCGGTCGCCGTCGCGCTCGACGTGACCGATGAAACATCGACCAAGGCGGCGTACGATGCTGCCGAAGCCGCTTTCGGTACGGTCGACACGATCGTCGCCAACGCGGGGATTGCGACCGAGAAACTGGCGCTCGGGCTGTCGGTGGACGAAGTCGACGGTCTGCTCGCGGCCAATGTCCGCGGTGTCTTCCTCACCGTAACCGAGGGCGCGCGTCGGCTCGAAGCCGCGGGCAGCCGCGAAAAGCAGCACGGCCGCGTCGTCATCATCGGGTCGATCACGGCCGACAAGGTTTTTCCTGCCACCTCGGTCTATGGAGCGACCAAGGCGGCGGTGCGCCACATGGGCAAAGCCTTCGCGCGCGAATGGGCGCGGCGCGGGATCAATGTGAACATCATCCAGCCCGGCTATTTCGAGTCCGAGATGACTGCCGACCTGTTTGCCAGCGAGGCGGGGAGAAAATTCGTCGCCACCTTCCCACGCCAGCGCTTGCGGCCGCCGAGCGATCTTCACGCGCCGCTGCTGCTTCTTTGCTCGGACGCGGCGCAGGGTATCACCGGCGCGGTGATTACCGTCGATGATGGACAGACGCTGTGAGCGGGGAACTGCTCATCGAGACCCGCGGGCAGGTCGAGATTGCCACACTCAACCGGCCCGAGCGTCTCAACGCTCTCAATGAGGGGCTGGTTGAGGAACTCAACGCCTATTTTGGTGCGCTCGCCGAGCGCAAGGAGATACGCGTGGTGATCCTGCGCGGGGCAGGGCGCGGCTTTTGCGCCGGACTCGACATCCAGGAGGATCGCTCGTCGGACGAAACCCCGGTGCTTCGCACGCTGCGCACCCAGACGAGCATCGGCAATATCTATCGCAAGATGCGCGCCTGCCCGCAGCCGATCATCGCGCTCGGCCACGGGGCCGCTGCAGGGGGCGGTCTGTCGCTGCTGCTCGCGTCCGACGTGCGCTACGCTGCGCCTTCCTTCCGTTGCAACGCCGCCTATATCCGCATCGGCCTCGGCGGCTGCGACATGGCGTCGAGCTATTTTCTTCCCCGCCTCGTCGGCACGAGCCTGGCCTCGGAAATGATCCTGACCGGGCGCTTTATCGATGCCGAACGAGCGCGTGGCGCGGGGCTGATCAGCGAGATCGTCGACGAGGACAATCTGCTCGATCGCGGTCTCGCGCTCGCGGACGAAATGCTGGCGACCAGCCCATGGGGGCTTCGGCTTTCCAAGCAGGCGCTCAATCTCAATATCGACGCGCCGAGCCTCGAGGCAGCGATGGCGATCGAGGACCGTCAGCAGGTCATCCTCTCTGCAACCGAAGATCATAAAGAGGCGCTCGCTGCCTTCCTCGGCAAACGCGCGCCCGAGTATCGCGAGCGCTAGGCTCGAGGCGTCAGCGCGCGGTCGCTGCCATGATCGTGCGCCCATCGGGGCCGATTGCGGCGAGCGCCCACCCGCCCTCCGCCGGGCGGCCGACCAGGTGGAGCGGCTCGCCGGCAAAGGCTGGCGCCTGCGCGCGCATCGTGAATGCGGTGAGCGCGTTCGCGCCAAGCTCGCGCTGCGCGAGATCGAGGAGCAGCGTTGCGGTCAGCGGGCCGTGAACGACGAGGCCGCGATAGCCTTCCGCCTCCGTCGCATAGGGCAGGTCGTAATGGATGCGGTGGCTGTTGAAGGTGAGCGCTGAATAGCGAAACAGCATTGCTTCCGTTGGAATAATTGTCCGCTGCCATGTCCAATCCGAAAGATCTGGCGCCTCGTTGGCGGGAACGGGGGCAGGCGGCGGCGGCGCCCCGGCGGCGGCAGCCTCGCGAAACACGATTGTCTGCCGCTCGCGGACCGCGGTCACGCCGTCAGCCAGCGTGTCATGGTCGACCTCGACAAATACGAGCTCGCCGCTGCTCCCCGTCTTCTCCCGGATCGCCGCTATCGTCGAGCGCCGGATGATCGATGCACCTGCCCGGATCGGTGCCAGGAAGTGGATGTCGCTTGCCGCCCACATCCGGCGGGGCAGGGCGATCGGCGGCATGAAGCTGTCCTCGGTATCGACGCGCAGCGGGTGGCCGTCAGCGCCGAGCACGGCGGTCGGGGCGTCGGGCAGACAAAGGCACCAGTGAATCGCCTGCGCCGCGGTCTCGCCAGTTTCGGCGCTATCGATTGTCGCGCGGAACCGGGCCAGCGCGGCCGGCGTCAGCAGATCCTGTTGCTCGAAACTCCGCCCGATCCATCGGTCCCAATCGCTCATGTCGCCTCCTTCGTTTCCCATCCTCAGGCGCAAAGCACGGAAGCGGCCTTCCTGCCAAGGCGCGATTGACTTAAGAATATATTGACATATCCTGTGCCAATATATTGTGGGGGAGATCGGGTCATGCCGTCGACGTTCGCATGGGGGGTGAACCGGCGGCGGGGCGCGCGGCGGGCGGCAGCACTGGCATTGGGCATTTCGCTTCTTGTCTCGCCGCTTGCCGCCGCCCCCACTCCGACGCCTGCGCGTCATCCCAACATCGTCCTCCTCGTCGCGGACGACTGGGGCTTTTCGGACGTCGGCTCGTTCGGGGCAGGCTATGCGACGCCCAACATCGACGCGCTCGCCCGCGCAGGTGTGCGATTTTCGAATTTCCACGTCTCGGGCTCCTGCTCGCCGACGCGCGCGATGCTGCAGACAGGGGTAATGAACCACCGGAGCGGGCTCGGCAACATGCCCGAGACGATCCCGCCCGAGCATGTGGGAAAGCCCGGCTATGACACAGTGATGAACCACCGCGTGGTGACGATCGCCGAAATTCTGCGCGCCGCGGGATATCGTACCTATCTCACCGGCAAATGGCATCTCGGCAGCGATGCGACGCGTCTGCCCGGCGCGCGCGGATACGACCGGGCTTTCAGCCTCGCCGATGCGGGTGCCGACAATTTCGAGCAGCGGCCGATCGAGGGCATGTATGACGCGGCGCGCTGGACCGAGGATGGCAAGCCTGCGACCCTGCCCAGGGATTATTATTCCTCGCGCTTCGTCGTCGACAAGATGATCGACTATATCGACAGCGGCGCTGCGAGCGGCAAACCCTTTCTGGCGTCGGTCAATTTCCTCGCCAACCATATTCCTGTGCAGGCGCCCGACAGCGACATTGGGCGCTACGCAGCCATGTATCACGACGGCTGGACCGCGCTTCGCGAAGCCCGCGCGAGGCGCGCAGCTGAGCTCGGCATCGTCCCGGCGAATGCACCGAGGGTGACGATGGCAACGACCCCCGACTGGACGAAGCTCAGCAAGGATGAGCGCAAGGCAGCGGCGCGGGTGATGCAGGCCTATGCCGGCATGGCGAGTGCGATGGACCGCGAGATTGGCCGGCTGGTCGCCCATCTGAAGGCGGCGGGCCATTATGAAAATACGATCTTTGTCTTTCTTTCGGACAATGGCCCCGAACCGACCGATCCCTATAACCGGTTGCGGAACCGCATTTTCCTGAACCTCGCCTATGATACGTCCTTCGCCAATATCGGCCGCCGCAATAGTCTGAGCGCGATCGGTCCAGGCTGGGCGAGCGCAGCAGCCTCGCCGCTGTCGGGCTACAAGTTCAGTGCCGCCGAGGGCGGTCTGCGCGTGCCGCTGATCATCGCGTGGCCGGGCAACAGAAAGGTGCGGGCGAGCGTCATCAGCAACGGCTTTGCGCATGTCACCGACATTGTGCCCACCATTGCCGAGCTTGCTGGCGTTCCGCTCCACGGTGGGACGTGGAACGGGCGCGCGGTCGAACCCATTGCGGGACGCAGCCTCGTTCCGATGCTGGAAGGCATGGATGGCAGTGTCCACGGCGACGCCCCGCTCGGTTATGAGCTGTCGGGCAATGCGGCGCTGTTTCGCGGCGATTACAAGCTGGTGCGCAATCTGCCGCCGACCGGCGATGGCAAGTGGCGGCTCTACAATATCCGGACCGACCCTGGCGAGACGCGCGACCTTGCGGCCGCGATGCCGGACCGCTTCGCGGCGATGCAGGCCGACTACCGGGCGTTCGCGAAGAAAAATGGCGTGCTCGACATGCCCGCCGGCTACACCGCCGACGCACAGATCAATCGCTATGCCTGGGAACAGCAAGGCCAAAAGCGTGCGATCCGGGCGGGAGCAGTCATGGCTTGCATCGTGACAGCAGCAATCGCGCTCGTCTGGATCCGGAGACGGCGGCGCAAGGCCGCGGCGCGCTAAAACCGAGGCTTCGCGGCGATCAGCGCCGCGACCATATGGGTCAGTACCGATCCTGCATCCTCGCGCGTCAGCGCCTGATCGCGGCGGAGCGCCCGCCAGGTCTGGAAGGACAGGGCCGCGATCAGCGCTTCGACCCGGATGCGGTCGGTCTGAACGCTGTCGGGGAGCAAGCGTAACACCAGATCGCGCTCGAGGCGCACCACGCGCGAATATTCCGCCATGAGAAAAGGCGATTGGTAGCGCTTGATGTTCGCGGCGAGGCGGAACGGCAGCATGGTCTCGAACACCCGGATGCGCCGCTGGGTAAGGTCGCGCAGGTTCTCCCGCCAGTCGGCTTCGTCATAGGGCGCCGTGACGATCGGCATCACCCGCTCGGCAATCGTTGCCGAAATTTCCCTATAGAGCGAGTCCATGTCGTCGAAGTGGCGAAAGACGGTGCGAAGACCAACGCCCGCTTCTTCGGCAACGCGCGCCGCACTTGGCATTGGGTCTCCCGCCTCGATCAGCGTCAGCATTGCCGCGACGATGCGGCGGCGGCTCGTCGCGCTGCGCGCGCGCCGCCCGTCGAGTGGTCTTGGTGCCGCCGCCGCAGATTTCGCCCTGATCGTCATCACCTTAATCGCAGACCCGAGTTGGAGGAGCGCGTCAACCCCGATGCCGATGCCGCTTGCACCCATTCTAATATAATGACACACATAGTGCCATAAGTTTCGGGCACAGGGATCGCGTGGGGCGAGGGACCGATGAAGAAGAGATGGATCGTGCTCTGCCTTGCCGTCCTGCTCGGTGCAGGGGCCTATCAGGCGTTTGAGGCGAACAAATACCGCCTGCCAGGCCTCATCGCCGACTGGCGCGATCCGGTAAAGCCGAACCGGCCCATTGCCTGGCAGGAGGGTCCGGGAACGCCGGCTGACGGTACCCAGCCTCCGAACATCATTCTGATCGTCGCGGACGATCTCGGCTGGAATGACATCAGCCTCCACGGCGGGGGTGTCGCGGGCGGGGCGGTCCAGACCCCGAATATCGATGCCATTGCGCGCGAGGGGGTGGAATTCACCACCGCTTATGCCGCTAACGCAACCTGTTCGCCGTCGCGCGCAGCGATGATGACGGGGCGTTATCCGACGCGCTTCGGCTTTGAATATACGGCGGTTCCGGTCGAGTTCGCCGAGAATCTGACCCACGGCAGCGGCATCGGGCCGCTCAGGCCGGTCTTCCACAAGGAACTCATTACCCCTGACATTCCCGCCTATTCCGATATGGGTGTGCCGCCGGGCGAGGTGACGATCGCGGAGACCGTGAAGGCGGCGGGCTATCACACCATCCACATCGGCAAATGGCATCTGGGAGAAGCGCCGCGCCTCCAGCCCCAGGCACAGGGTTTCGACGAAAGCCTCGCCGTGCTCGCCGGCGGCGCCAAATATCTGCCCGACGACGACCCCGACGCGGTCAACGCCAAGCTTCCGTGGGATCCTATCGATCGCTTCATCTGGGCCAATCTGCGCCACGCGGTGACCTTCAACGGCAGCAAGCGTTTTCACCCCAAGGGGCACATGACCGATTATTTCGCGGATGAGGCGATCAAGGCGATCCGCGCGAACAGGAACCGGCCTTTCTTCCTTTATCTCGCCTTCAATGCGCCCCACACGCCGCTCCAGGCGACGAAGGGGGATTATGCGAAGCTGCCGCAGATCAAGGACGAGAAGACACGCGTCTATGGCGCAATGATCGCGCAGCTCGACCGCCGCATTGGTGACGTGATGGCTGAACTCCAGCGCGCCGGGATCGACGACAATACGCTTGTCATCTTCACCAGCGACAATGGCGGCGCGTGGTACAATGGCATCCCCGACCTCAACGCGCCCTATCGCGGATGGAAGGCGACTTTTTTCGAGGGTGGCATTCGCACTCCGCTATTCATGCGCTGGCCAGGGCGTATCGCGCCGGGCACAGCGCGCGCCGACCTCACGGGCCATATCGACATTTTCGCGACGATTGCAGCGGCAGCCGGGGCAAGGATGCCGACCGACAGGGTGATGGATGGTGAGGATATTCTCGCAGGGCCTGCGGCGCGCGACGCTCTCTATTGGCGGTCGGGCGATTACCGTGCGGTGCGCGCGGGGGACTGGAAGCTCCAGGTTACGAAGCGGCCCGAAACGGTCCGTCTCTACAATCTGGCCGCTGACCCTACCGAGCGCCACAACCTTGCGGCGCAGCAGCCTGAGCGCGTCGCGCAGCTTCGCGCGATGATCTTGGCGCAGAACAAGGATATGGCAAAGCCGATCTGGCCGGGTCTTGTCGAAGGGCCGATCCGTATCGACGTACCGATGAATGCGCCCTGGAAAGACGGCCAGGATTATGTCTACTGGACGAACTAGGGGAACGCCGGGGCGCGCGGCCTGACCGCTGCCGGTCTTAGGCTTGCGCGCGGGCAAGCTCCTTTTTTTCGTAGAGGAAACTGTTGCCTTTTAGCCACAAAGGCTTGGCGAAATCGCTGCGTTTCCGCGCATCGCGTTGACGTTGCGGGCCGGCCTATTAGAGCCCTCACACACCGGTGAAGCATCCCCTCCTGAGGCCATAGGGCCCGGACTTCCCCGGCTGGAGAGATTTGATGACTTTGCGCAACCTCTTGTTGGGCGCCACCATGCTGTGCGCTGCAACCACCCCCGCTTTCGCCCAGGACAGCATTTCTGCCGACGATGCCGTGGGCGCCGATTCTGTCGATACCGTCGATTACGGCAACGACATCATCGTAACCGCCTCGAAGCGCTCGCAGACGCTTCAGGACACGCCTGTCGCCGTTTCGGTGACATCGGCCGCTGACCTTGAAAATTCGCAAATCCGCGACCTTATCGATCTGCAAAGCTCGGTCCCGAGCCTGCGCGTCGGTCAGCTTCAGTCTAGCGCCAATACCAATTTCATCATCCGTGGTTTCGGCAACGGCGCCAATAACCCGGGGATAGAGCCCTCGGTCGGCGTCTTTATCGACGGTGTTTACCGTTCGCGATCCGCCGCCCAGATTGGCGACCTTCCGAATGTCGAGCGCGTCGAGGTGCTTCGCGGCCCGCAATCGACACTGTTCGGCAAGAATGCCTCTGCGGGCGTGATCAGCATCATTACGCGCAAACCGCAGTTCGAATTCGGCGGCTCGCTTGAAGCGAGCTACGGAAATTATGACGCGTTCGTCGTCAAGGGCGATGTCACCGGCCCGATCACCGATACGATCGCTTTCTCGATCGGCGGCAATTACAACCGCCGCGACGGTTATGCCCGCGACCTCCACCTCGATACCGACGTCAATGATCGCAACCGCTGGGGCGTTCGCGGCCAGCTTCTGTTCGAGCCGACCGACGCGCTTTCGATCCGCCTGATCGGCGATTACGACAAGATCGACGAGAATTGCTGTATCGCCGGCAACGTGGTCGCTGGCCCGACGGTTGCGATCACCAACGCGCTGGCGGGCGGTCCCAGCGTCGATGCGAACAACCCTTTCTCGTACGACGTCTACAACAATTTCCTGTCGACCAACCTGATCAAGAACTACGGCGGGTCGGCCCAGATCGACTATGATCTTGGAAATATGGCGCTGACCTCGATCACCGCCTACCGCGAGGTTCGCGCCGACACCAATCAGGATTCCGACTTCACCAGCGCTGACCTCATCGGCCAGAAGTCGGACGATACCGCAATCAACACCTTCACGCAGGAATTGCGCCTGGCGTCGGACTTCGACGGCCCCGTCAACTTCCTTCTTGGCGGCTATTATTTCCACGAGAAGATCGACCAACACAGCCAGATCTATTTCGGCGACGACTTCCGTCCGTATGGCAACGCGCTCATTCAGGCCGCAAGCGGCGGCGCCCTCAGCGTACCCCTTCTTGAAGGGACGCTCGGCGCGCTTGAAGGCGATCCTGCCAAATATGCGGGGGCCTTCTTCCGCGCCGGCGACGGCATGGACGAATATTACCGCATGAAGAACACCGCCTGGTCGATCTTCGGTACGGTGGACTTCGAAGTCACCGATCGCCTGACCTTCACGCTCGGGGGCAACTACACGAAGGACAAGAAACGCTTTGCAACCGACGTCACCAGCACCGACGTCTTCTCGGGGATCAACCTAGACGCCGCTGCCTACGCGCCCTTCCGCAACACGCTGCTCTTCCAGGGCGGTCTTGCGCAGCAGGTCGGCGACATATTGGGCCTGGGACGGTCTGCAACCGCGGCTGAAATCGGCGCCTTCGCTGGTGCCAACCCGGCCGCATTCGGTGCCGTCTCGACGGCTGTTCAGGCCTTCGCCGACGCCAACCAGAACAACCCGGCAGCGAACCCCCTCAATCCGCTCAAGGCTTTCCAGTTCCTGCCGCCGTTCCTCAACCTTCCGAATGCGGTCGAGAGTGGCAAGACCAACGACAGCGACTTCGCATGGAGCGCGCGCGTGGCCTATGAGCTGACCGACACGGTCAACGTCTATGCGACCTACGCCACCGGCTTCAAGGCGAGCTCGGTGAACCTGTCGCGCGACAGCCGCCCGCTGGCGTCGGACCTGCCCGCGATCCTTGCTGGCGGCCTCGGAACGCCGAATCTCGTCGCCGGCACGCGCTTTGCCGGCCCTGAAGAATCCGAAGTCTATGAATTCGGGCTCAAGGGTCAGTGGTCGGTCGCGGCCGTCAACCTCGCGGTGTTCAAGCAGTCGATCAAGGGCTTCCAGTCGAACATCTTCACCGGCACCGGCTTCGCGCTCGCCAATGCCGGCAAGCAGTCGACCTGGGGCGTCGAGTTCGACGGATCGGTGCGTCCGGTCGACGGGCTCAACCTGACGCTCGCGGTGACCTGGCTCGACCCCAAGTACGACAGCTTCACCGGTTCGACCTTCGGCGACATATCGGGTACCAAGCCCTCGGGCATTCCCGAGCTGTCGGCGGCGATGGGGGCGACCTATACCGCCCGGGTCGGCAACGGAAACCGGGCCATCTTCCACGTCGACTATCTCTACGAAAGCCCGACGCGCCTGGTCGACGGCCTGCAGGGCTTCCCGGCCGGTTTCTCCGACCAGTTCAAGCGTGAGGTGAACCAGCTCAACGCGTCATTCACCTTCGCGCTGAACAATGGGCTCGAACTCGGCGTCTGGGGCCGCAACCTTACCAATGCGCGCTATCTGACGACGATCTTCCCGGCCGTCGCCCAGTCGGGCAGCGTTTCGGGCTACCCCAACCAGCCGCGCACCTATGGTGTGACGGGCCGTTTCAAATTCTGATGATGAAGGGGCGGGGCGGCCCTTTTCGCTCCGCCCGCCATCAGCGCAAAGAAAAACCCCGGTCCCTCCTTCGAGGGGCCGGGGTCTTTCTTTGCGGGTGTACTCCGTCAGATCAGAAGCGGACCCCCGCCGCGATACCGTAACGCCGCGGTTCGAGCGTGAAGATATTGGTGTAGTTGCCCGAGGACTGGTCGGTGATGTAAAGGCCCGTCACGCTGTTCGCGTCGAAGATGTTCTGGATGAAGCCTTTGACGAACCATTTGTCGTCGGCCCCGTTCAGCTGCAGCTGGGCATTGACCTGGGCATAGCCTTTGATCCGGTTGACATTGCCGTTGAAGATGCTGCCATAGCTGTCGCCGGTGTAGGCAAGGTCGAAGCGCGGGACGAGGGTCATGTCGCCGAGGTGCGCGGTATACTGGATGCCAGCGCTGAACTTGTAGTTCGGCGCCTGCGGCAACTTGTTGCCCTTGATGTTGACGGGAACGCCGGCCGAGAAATAGTCGACGCCGCCAAAGGCTGCCGGATCGAGACCGCCTGCAGCGAAAGCTCCCGCAGCTGCGGCTTCCAAGACAGAGCAGATGCTAAAGGCGCCCGTCGACGCGATACCGCCGTCGGCGGGGAAGGTCGTCGTGCCCTGCAGGCCGGCACCGCCGGCAACGCCAGGTACGAGGCCAGCGTTGATCACATTCTGAACAGTGTTCACGAAAGCATTGATTCCCGCGACATTGCCGGTTCGCGAGCCGACGGCGCAGTTGGCGGCGTTGGTGATGTCCTTGATGATGACCGCATCGTTGCGGCCGCCGCCAAAGTCACGCGGGTTGCTGGTGAACTTGTCGCTCGACACCTTGGTGTGCAGATAGCTGAAGCCAAGGTTGACGACCCAGTCGGGATCGGGCCGGATCATGGCTTCGGCCTCGAAGCCGTAGATGTCGGCGTCGACATTGTCGTTGACCGCCGTGCGGGCGACAATCTTGCTGAGTTGCAGATCCTTGTACTTGTAATAGAAGGCGGTGAGGTTGAGCTGCAGCGCGCCATTGCCAAAGGCATTCTTCGACCCGATTTCAAAAGCGTCGACCTGCTCGGGCGAGAAGGACTCCGGCACCGCGAACACGGGTTGCAGGGGCGGGTTGATACCGCCTGATTTGTAGCCGCGGGAGTAGGAGGCATAGAGGAGATTGTCCTCGGTGACCTTGAAGTCGACCACCGCGCGGCCGGTCCATTCGTTGAACTTAACCGTGCGGCCCTGGATGATCTGGTTTCCGGGCGTGCCGGGATCGGCGTCGAATGACCCGACGAAGGGCGAGTCGAACGCGGTGCCGGTCTGTCCGAAGGGCACGAGGAAGCTCGCGAGCGTCGAGCGCGCGAGCACGCTCTTCTTGTCATTGTTGTAGCGCAGGCCAGCGGTCAGTTTCAGTCGGTCGTTCACCTCGAAATAGGCTTCGCCGAAAAGACCGTAGGATTTGATCTTCAAATCGTCGGTATTGTTGCGGAAGAAGGGCGTGCCGAGAAACGATGGCGGCAGCCCGGCGGAATAAGCGCTGAACGCCCCGAGAATGCCCGTCAGATAGTCGATCGGGAAGGCGTTCACATAATAGCTGTTCTCGGTCAGGTGATAGTCGGCATATATGCCGCCGACGAGGAAGTTGAACGGCCCGTCGAGGTCGCTGGTCAGGATCGCCTCGGTCGACCAGCTGCTATTATACTGGTTTGACCGATCGAACTGGAGCGACTGATCCGAACAGATGCTGTTGCCGCCAAAGCTGCCGAAACCCAGGTCGTCCGAGAGCGAGGTGCACAGCTGTCCGGTCGGCCCGTTCGGGATGATCGATGCCGCCACCGGCGCGAGATAGGTCGAGATACCGGGAATGAGGCCGTCGAGCGCTCCGCTTGCACCCAGTTGCAGGAAGTTGAGGCCGCTCGCATAGAGCGACCGGTCGCCGACATTGCTGTTATAGTCTTGCTGAGCTTCGAGCTTCACCTTCTGATACTGACCCGAGACCTGCAGCGAGACGGGCCCGAAATTATGTTCGATCTGGCCCTGGAGGATGAGCTCGCTGGTGAAATAGCTCGGCGTATAGGCCGTGTTAACGACCCGCGAATCGGCCGGGATTGTCGTATTGGCATAGACATCGGGACCATAGAGGCTGCCGAGGGCGAAAATCGTCGGGATGCCTCGGATTGCCAGGAACTCGCGTGACGTCAGCGCCGCGGTGAAGGTCGCGTTGCCGTTGAAGGGCGAATTGTCGAGCCGCGTGTTGAGGCAGCCCAGAATACCAGTCGGGTCGCGCTGGCAAAGCTGCTTCTGGATACGGGTGCGCTTGTCCTTCTCGCGGAAATAGGACGCCATCAGGTCGATCGTGGTGTCGGGGGTCGCCTCCCAGCGCAGCGAGCCGCGCACCGAGTAGAGGTCGCGGTCATCGATCCGGGTGTTGAGGAAGGTGTTCTTCGTATAGCCGTCCCGATTGAGATAGATGCCGGCGACGCGAAGACCCGCGGTCTCACCCAGCGGGATGTTGATCATCGCCTTGCCCTTCATCGAGTCATAATTGCCATATTCGGCTTCGGCAGATCCTTCGAAGGTGCCGAGCTTCGGCTTGGCGGTGATGACGTTGACCACGCCCGATGTCGCGTTGCGGCCGAACAGCGTACCCTGGGGGCCGCGCAGCACTTCGACGCGCTCAAGGTCGAAGAATTCGGTTTCAAAAAGGCGGGTCGAAAAGAGCGGGTCGCCATTGAGATGGATCGCGGTCGCGCTGTCGCAGGTCGTGCCGACGCAAAGGTCCCCGATGCCGCGGATGGTAAAGCTCGCGCCGGTGAAGTTGGTCTTGGTGAAGGTCACGTTCGGCAGCGTCAGCTGGAGATCCGACGGCGTCTTGATCTGCTGCGCCTCCAGCGCTTCGGACGAAAAGGCGCTGACAGCGATCGGCACGTCCTGCAGACGTTCCGACTGGCGCTGCGCGGTCACGACGATCTCGCCGCCGAATGCATCGCGCGTGTCATTGTTCGCATCCTGGGCAAACGCCGGTGTCGTGACCGCCATCGCCAGGACCGAGGTTCCGATCAGTGCCTTGAACTTCATCTATTGCCTCCCTTTTTCAGCCCCGCGATGTGCGAGACCGCCCAACGTCAATTTGTGGTAAGGGGAAGGGGCGTGACCGGGCACAGCAAAGCGCACCGGGTCCGTTTGACCCGGTGTTTGCCTAAATCCCACCTGCCAGCTGAGCTGGTCATCGTCCTCTCCCACCGGCGTCGGGGAAAAACGCCGGCCTCTCCGGATTACGGCCCGCTTGGGCGAGCTCTGTAATGCCTCAAAGGTGCGCCGAGTTGACGAAAGCGTCAAGTCACTTGTTCACCAAGGTAAACAGTCAGAATATCGCGCAACTCCAAAGGATAAAAAGGTACCGATTCCGCAACGTAAACTTGCCCCGCAAGGCGAAAGTCTTGTATCTTCGGCCTTGCGCAAGGCGTCGATTGGGCCGGCATGTGCGACATGAAAGCAACAGTGAAATGGGGGTAGCGACGCCGGATATCGACCTGGATGAGGTGGCCGGACCCCCGCTTCGGATCAGGTTGCACGGGCGATCCGCACGCTCATCGGGATAGGGGCGTGTCTCTGGACAAGGGGCAGAAAAAAAAGGCCGTACCGAAAGCGTCAGGCGGCGGTCGCGCCGAACCGCAGGCCGTCCACGAGGAGATCGATCATCCGCCGGCCTTGCGCCTTGTCTCCGCCGCCGGCCGGGGCAGCGAGGCTGACTGCTGCCATCAGCAATTCCTGCGCGTCGACATCGGCGCGGATTGCGCCGGCGGCAACCGCTGCATCGAGCATGCTTTGCAAAGCTGGGGTGAGCCTTCCGAGAATATAGGCGGGGAGCCCCTGATAAGCCGGGTCGCCTGAATGAAGGGCCGGGCCAAGGCCGCGCTTGGTGGCAACAAGATCGACGAGGTTGCGCATCCACTCGGCCAGAGCCTCGCCAGGAGGCCGCGCCGCAAGCAGCGCCCCAGCCGCATCTGCAACCGCGTCGACTTCACGCTGCAAAACCGCCTTGATGAGGTCGGAACGCTGCGGGAAATGGCGATAGAGGGTGCCGACGCCCACGCCTGCGCGCGCGGCAATCGTCCGCATCGGGGCATCGACGCCCGCTTCCGCAAACACGCTCATCGCAGCATGAAGCAATGATTCGAGATTTCGCGAAGCGTCGGCGCGCATCGGCCGGTTCCGCTCGTCGCGGTCGCCTGATTGTTCAGCGTCGGGTTCCACGCGCGTGCCTTGTCCCTGGTCGATATCACGAGGTGGCCCTATAAACGGACACCAGTTCCGTATCTCTTACACCGATACAGATCCTATTTCCAGCGCGCGAACCTAGGGGAGCGAAGCCGCCGGGAGACACCGGCACGCTGACTTTTTCCACGGATGGTGGCCCCCGGCCGATTGGCCGAGCGGGGCGGCTACTAGTAAACCAGCTTCGCCCCTGGATCGCGAGGAGCAGCGGAGTTGCTGAACCGCCCGGCGAGCCTCTCCGCGCCGCGCGCCAGAATTGTGACGTCAGTTCCAATCGCGACAAAGCTGGCGCCAAGTTCGAGGTAGCGCCGGGCGAGCGCCTCGTCTGCGATCAGAATTCCGGCTGCCTTCCCCGCCTTCTTGATCCGCAAGATGGCGTCTTCGATGGCCGCTTGCACGGTCTCGTGCCCGGGGTTTCCAAGATGCCCCAGAGCTGCCGCGAGATCGGAGGGTCCGATAAAAACTCCATCGACACCGCTGACAGCGGCGATCTGTTCGATCGCGGTCAATCCTGCGAGCGATTCCACCTGAAGCAGAAGGCAGATGTCATCCTGGGCGGTGTGAAGATAGGCGGGGTTCCGATTCCAGCGACTGGCCCGCCCGATTGCCGATCCCACACCGCGGATGCCGGCGGGAGGGTAGCGCGTCGCGCGGACAAGCTCCCCGGCCTGCTCTGCACTTTCAACCATCGGGATCAACAGGCTGCGGGCGCCAATGTCGAGCAATTGCTTGATGCCGACCGGGTCCCCGATGGGCGGGCGAACGACCGGCTCCACCTCGTAGGGCGCGATGGCTTGCAGCTGAGCGAGGATCAGCGGGATATCATTGGGGGCGTGCTCGCCGTCGATCAGCAGCCAGTCGAAGCCTGCCCCGGCACATATCTCGGCGGCATAAGGGGAGGTGAGGGCCTGCCATAGACCTATTTGCGGGCGGTGGTCGCCGATTGCCGTCTTGAAATCATTGGCCATCGATAATCCCTTCGAGGAAAGCAAACCCTCGCCTCGAACTTCAGGCGAAGTGGCAGGAAACCTGTCCCAAGGGCCCGAAATCGGCGCTGATACGGCTTCCGGGAGGAGCTTCCACCGGGCGGATGAACGATCCCGAAAGAATGATCTGTCCCGCCTCGATAGTCTCTCCATATTGGGCAAGCCGCTCGGCGAGCCAGACGACCGCCCGCAGCGGGTCGTTCAGCACTCCGGCGCCAAGACCGGTTTCCTCGACCTCGCCGTCCTTCGAGACGATTGCGCCGACCCAGCGCAAGTCGAGGCTGCGGAAATCAGACACCGGATCGCCCAGAACGACGCCCGCATTGGCCGCGTTGTCGGCTATTGTATCGAGTACCGTGCGCAATCGGCCCGAGCGCGGATCCCTGCGCGTGATGCGGGTATCCAGTATTTCGAGCGCCGGGACGATATAATCCGTTGCGTCCATTATCTGTTCGCCGGTGATCCCTCGCGCCGCCAGCGGTGCCTTGGTGACGAAGGCAATCTCGGCCTCGACCCGCGGCTGAATGAAGCGGCCCGCTGGGATACTGGCGCCGTTTTCGAACATCATGCTCTGAAGGAGAAAGCCTGAATCCGGGATGTCGATCGAGAGGGCTGACTGCATCGCTTTCGAGGTCAGACCGATCTTCCATCCCACCAGCGGATCACCGCGGTCCAGCTTTCGGCGTACCCATTCGCTCTGGATGGCGTACGCATCGTTCATCGTCATCGCGGGGTAGTCGTCGCTGAGAAGGGGGATCTGCACGCGATCGCGCTCGGCCGCATCCAGTGCGGTGGCCGCCTCGCGGATGAGGGCATCGTCGAGTGTGGAAGCGCCCCCCATGCTCAGGCTGATGCTGCTGCGCGGTTTGTCCGGAACCCTTCCTCCGCGCCGAGCAGGGCCGGCGGCTCCTTCAGGCTTTCTTGCCAAAGCAGCGATTCCATGGCGATGTTGAGGGGTTGATCCTGAATTGTCAGCTCGTAAACCGCCTCGTCATAGCTCGCGTGGTTGTGAACCGCCCAGCCAGGGGCAGACAGCATCAGATCGCCAGCCTTCCATTCATAGGTTTTACCCTCGACGGTCGAGCGTCCCGACCCTGTGAAATAATAGTTTACCGCAGCAGAGGAATGGCGGTGCGGACGGTCGACGATCTTGGGCGGTCGCACGGTCATTGTCGCGAAAAAGTTCGGCGTCGTGCCGTTGGTGCGGCCGGTCATGGGGTTGTAGAGCAGATACAGGCGCCGCCCGATATAATCCTTGCCGAGCGCTTCCAGCTTGTCGAGGTGGGCCTTCACGTCCTGCCACGGCCAATAGAGGGCCGGGCTGGTCACCGAGGGGGGATTGATCAGCCGTTCGTAGGGCATGAGCCAGGCACCCTCTTCGTTGAGCTCAAAGGTCCCGTAGGGGCTGTTGCGGCGCTCATCCGGCTCGGATTGCTCATCCTCCCGGTCGATACTTTTGAGCAAAGGTTGGGGGTTTTCTTCGACGACATGGATGTTCATCATGTCGAGGAGCGCGCCGTTGCTGTAGGTGAGCCGCACATAGAGGTCATCGCCGGTATTCTTGTGGCGATAGATGCGCATCGAGGGCGTGTTCCATACGTCATGGAGCGCGGTTGCGCGGCGCCGGCCGCTGATTTCAGTTTCGCCGCTGCCGCGGATCACGAAATTCACCTGGGTCGAGTTCTGGCGAAAGGTCGCTGTCTCCTCGCCCGGAAGCAGAACATCGAGAGCCACCTGAATGCCGGGCGCCAGGCCTATGGAACGCTCGTTGCGGGGATGCTGGAAGTAGGAGCGGCGGCGGCCATTGGCCGGGCGCGCAATCGTCGCGAGCCGCTCGATCTCCGCATCGATCTGTTCCTTGGTGATCACGATGGGCTCCCAAGGCGCCTCCCTCGCGGGAAGTGGACCACTGGCATCGATGAAAAGGGGCTGGGTCATGAGGCAAGCTCCACGGTTGGTTTATCGGTGAGGCGAGGGGTGACGCGGACCGGTCGCGGTATGGGGCGGCCGATACCGGCTGCGCGTGCCGCCTCGAGCAGGGCGGACCCCAGCGCAAGGTCGGAGATCCCCATTCCCATCGCCTTGAAAATGGTCAGCTCGGCATCCAGAGGCCGCCGAGTTTCGGCAGCGACGAGGTCGCAGAGAGGCCGAACGCGCGCCCAGTCGGTCTCGCTTGCCCCGAAACTTGTCATGAACTCATAGGATAGGTTGCGGACCTGCGGCACGCTGTCGGCGGACACGATGGCCGCACGCGCAAGCAATTCGGGTGCGAATTCGGCCCGCTCCGGCGTGATCGCGCCAACGGCATTCAGATGGGCGCCGGGCCGCAGCATATCGTCGGAAAGAAAAGGCGCCGTCGCTCGCGTCGCGAGCGTCACGATCTGCGCATTGTCGAGCGCCTCCTCGAGCGTCGCCGCCGCCAAAGTTTCGATGCGCAGCATTTCTCCGGCCCGTCGCGCGAGAGCCTCGCGCTTGGCCGCCGTCGGACTCCACACGGTGATTCGATCGAGCGGGCGTACGGCTGCCACGGCCGCGATTTGGGTCAGGCTTTGCTTGCCGGCGCCGATCATCGCCATGCGCCGTGCATCGGGCCGCGCCATGATATCGGTCGCAAGCCCGCTGATCCCTCCGGTACGCATCTGTCCAAGAGCAAAGGCCTCGATGATCGCAAGTACGTCGCCGGTACCGGCGTCGAGCACGATCAGAAGCGGCATGGCGCCGCCTTCGGTATGCGCCCAGGTCTTGGTTCCTGCGACACCCTTGCGTTCAAAAACCGCGCCTATCGCATGCAAGGTGGAATGCCCGCCCCACATGGCGTGGGTTTTCACCATATTTCTTGCGAAGCCGGCCGCCTCTTCGCAAAGGCCCACCCGCAAGGCATCGATGGCCTGCGGCAGGCACATGAGTTCGACGACATCACGCTCGGTAATCCAGATCGGGTCGCTCACTGATCCTCTCCCGTTGCGAAAATGGAGGAGACCGGCGGTTCGAGCGCGAGCGCATTGACGATAATTGCGTGAGTGAGATAGCGGCCGATCAGAAACAGGACCGCCAGCGCCTGCCTGTCACCGATCAGTTCGATCACCGCGTCCAGTTCGGCGGCTACGCCATGTCCGCGCCGCTCGATCGCCGCCATCGCGAGACGTTGTACGGCACGCTCTTCATTCGACATGCCGTCTGCCGTGTCGGGCTGCAGCGTCTCGACCGCGGCCACCCACGCTTCGCCGAAGCCCAGCTTGCGCGACAGCCGTTCATGCTGATGGCGCTCATAGTCATTGCCCATGACAGTCGCGACCGTCAGCGCGCCGACCTCGGTCAGCCGGTCGGGCAGCGCCTTCTTCAGCGCTTCGGTCATTTCCATGAAGGGGACGAGGATATCCGGCTGATGGCCCGTGCACCGGAAGAACTCTCCCAGATAGCCAAGCCGCTTTACGCGTGCCTCCAGCACGCGCTGCGCGGGCGGTGCGAGCTCTTCGAATGACAGGCGTTTGATCTTGTCCGACATATGTACCTCTGCGGCATGCATCGCACCCACGCTCACGATCCGGAAATATATTATCCGTTTGTCTGTAATACCTGAACGGCATTACAAGGGTTGGCGGCACGCTTGGGGGCTATTGGGGCATCCCCTTCGCAGAAGCTCAGCTTATGAGAGAAGCGAGCAGGGCCTGGGTCGCACTGTCTGCGCGTTCCGCTGCCTCGCGGTCATAGGCGTCGCCACCGACGCGCGCGAAAGCGTGCCCGACGGACGGGTGGACAATGACTTGGGCGCCCGCCTGCGCCGCCGCGTCTACAATTTTCCGCTGCGCCTCCTCGGGGCATAGATAATCGTCGCCGGCGATATGCAGAAGCAGTCGACCCTTCGGCGCCGCCATCTCATCGAGGAGCGTGTGAATCCCGGTACCATAATAGGCGACGCCGACATCGACGATCCCGCGCGCGGCCATGAGATAGGATATGGCGCCGCCGAAGCAATAGCCTACCGCGGCGCTATGCTTCAGTCCCGGGATCCGATTGCGCAGTTCGCGAAGAGCCGCGGCGCCATCGGACACCGCCTGGTTCCTGTCGAGCTGCTTCATCAGCTCGAGCGCCTCCGCCTTGTCCGTCTCCGAGGAGGGGTCGAGCTCAATGCCCTGCCCACTGCGCCAGAAGAGGTCCGGCGCCACGACCGTAAATCCTCTCTGCGCGTAGCCGTCGGCAATCGCACGGATATTCGCATTGACGCCGAAGATTTCCTGCAAAACGACGATCGCGACGCCGTTGGGGCGCGCGGGTGCTGCCAGATAGGCTGCGAATTCGCCGTCCTCACTGCGGACCTGAATGCTCGGGGGTTTCATTATCGCCATCCTCGGTTGAGAGCGCGGTAGCGCGACCGGCTTTACCCCTACCGCTCCCCGATGAGAGCGAAAAATACATTTTTTACCGATCGGTGATACCCTGTCCGTATAACCGGAACGTTCCTAGGCGACGGGAAGATGCCCGGTTTCCGACGACGCCAGCCATTCTGTCGTCCTGTCGACGAACTCGATCGTCGCGGGCGTGGGATTGTCCTTGCGCCATGCGAGCGCAAACTCGACCATCGAAAGGCGATCGGGAAGCCCGCTTGTGTCGAGCGGCTGAAAGGCCACCCCTTCCATGTGCAATCGTTCCGCCGAGGCGGGGACAAGCGCCACGCCTTCGCCGCACGCGACGATCCCGATCACGGCTTCGGTCGAGGGGGCCTCGTGCGCGATGTCGGGCGTGAAACCGGCGAGGCGGCAAAGCGCATGCAGATCAGCGTGATAGTTGAAGCCGCGCATCGGCTGATAGGTTACGAAGCGGCTCGTCGCAAGCTGACCGATCGAGACAGGCGATCGGTTCTTCAGCAGGACGTGGCCGGGAGGCAGGGCTACCGCGAGCGGTTCGCGGTGGACGAGGCGCGTTTCGATCACCTCGTCGTGTACGGGGAGGCGAACGATCCCAAGATCGATTTCGCCTGCGCGGAGCGCGTCGATCTGGCTCAGCACCGCCATGGCACGAAATCGGATTTCGACCTCTTTCACCTCGGCTCGGAAGTTGCGCACGAGGGCTGGCAGGAGCGAATAGACGGTTGACCCCCCGAAGCCGATTGCGAGCGTGCCCTGCAATCCCCGGGCCGCGCGCCGAGCGCGTTCCTGGCTCTCGTCAAGCATGGCGAGAATGCGCCGTGCGTCCGCCACGACGCCGGCGCCAACGGGTGTCAGTGATACGCGGTGCTTGTCGCGCTCGAACAATCGCGCGCCGAGCTCTTCCTCAAGATCGCGGATCGCCCGGCTGAAAGGTGGCTGCGAGACGTTGCAGCGCTTCGCCGCGCGCGTGAAGTTGAGCTCGTCGGCGAGTGCCACGAGGTACCGCATTTGTCGAACATCCATACCCATACCGCGAGAGTATGACAAAGACCGCCGATATTCCAGACGGCTCTTACTGGAGCGCCTATGGAGCGGGCATGGCCATGTTCCACGGGGGTAGCATCAAACCGCGCTCCGCTCTGCCAGCGGCCGCCGCCGCAGGGGAGAATGCGCGATAGCGGGCGGCAAATAGGCGGCGCCTTCGAGCGGGGCGATATCAGTGCCCGGCGGTACGATCGCGTCAATTTGATCGAGGATATCATCGCCCAGCACCAGGTCTGCGCCGGCGAGGAGGTCGTCGAGATGCTCGATCGTGCGCGGACCGATGATGGCAGCGCTGATCGCGGGATGGCTCACGACAAAGGCTAACGCCATGTTCATGAGCGAGGTGCCCGCACTCTGGGCCAGTGGGATGAGCTGTTCAACGATGTTCAGGCTGCTTTCGTCCCGCATCGCCTTCGGAAAATATCGCGCCCGCATCGTATCGGGGGTCGCCTGCCCCTGGCGATATTTTCCCGTGAGCATGCCTTTTGCCAAAGGACTCCAGGACATCACGCCCATCCCGAATTGCTGGCAGGTCGGCAGCACCTCGCGTTCGACCGAGCGATTGAGAATCGAATAGGGCGGCTGCTCGGTCCGGAAGCGCAGAAGGCCTCGGCGTTCGGCAATCCAATGCGCGGTCACGAGATCCGAGGCGGGGAAGGTCGATGAGCCGAAGGTGCGAATCTTCCCCTCGCGCACCAGGTCGGTAAAGGCCGAGAGCGTTTCTTCGACATCGGTATCGGGCGCCGGGCGGTGGATCTGGTAGATGTCGATATAGTCGGTCTGGAGGCGTTGAAGCGAAGCGTCGACCGCGCGCTTGATCCAGCGCCGCGAGCCACCGCGCTCGTTCGGGTCCTCGCCCATGGGGTGAAACACCTTCGTGGCGAGAACGACGTTGTCGCGCCTTCCCTTGAGCGCCTTGCCTACGATCTCCTCGGATTCGCCGCGGCTGTAGGCGTCAGCCGTGTCGATGAAGTTGATCCCGAAATCGAGAGCCTTGTGGACGATGCGCGCGCATTCATCATGATCAGGATTCGCCATTTTCCCGAACATCATGGCCCCAAGACAATAGGGGCTCACCTGAATGCCTGTCTTTCCCAGTGGACGATATTTCATCTTGCTCTCCTCTTGCAGGCCGACGGCCGCTTAAGTGCCCCGATGTACGAATCGGAACGATCGTCCGTTTAATACGGAACATGATTCCGATTATCAAGCGGTGTCTTGGATCCGTTGCAGCGATGCCGCCGCACCGGGGATCGCACCCTATGGGAGGCGCCAATCGAAAGAGATATGGCGTCCTTTGCCAAAACCATTTTTGCGGCTATGGAGCAGCGCGAAATGCAGGCCGGGAGATGATGGGAGAAGAGAGGAAGCGGAAGGTGCCTCGCCCTGGCGGCCGTCGCGGCAAGGGCTCCGGCGCGCGCCTCGGAGATGATCCGGCTGGCTCGCGTGATGCGCCCGCCCTCGAGGGAAAAGGATTCGCGGGAAAGGCGAGCCCCGACCGGTGCAACTTCCCCTCCGGCGTCTGGCGCGCCATACGGGCGGCGGGCCTTGAGCCCTCCGCCATCCTGCATGCGGCGGGTCTTCCGGCGTCGATATGGCTCAATCCTGCAACTCCATTGTCCACCGAAAGCTATTTTGCGATCTGGCGGGCGATCGAAGCGCTATCCAACGATTGCTGCTTCGCATTGCGCATTATCGAGGCTGCGGACCGCACGGGGCATCAGCCCGGTTTCATCGCCGGCTTGTATGCGTTCAATTTTCGCGACGCGATCAACAGGCTGCTCCACCTCAAGAGCATGGTAACATCGGAAAAACTCTGGGTGACCGAGGAGAAGGGTCGGTGGGTGATGGGTCGTGACTGGCCTTATGCCACCGAGCCCGAACCCAGCCTGTCGCTCGACCTCACTTTCTGCCTGATGGTCAATCTCGGCCGCCGTGGGTCCGGCCGCCACATCCGGCCCGTCAAGGTCCAATATGTCCGGCCTCCCACGCCCTGCGACGAGCTTGCGGAATATTATGGATGCGCGATCGAGTTCGAAGCACGTCAGAACGCCATCATATTCGACAGCGCTGACCTCGATTTGCCGTTTCCCGGCTATTCGCCGGAGTTTCTCGACCTCATCACCAAGAGCCTTCACAAGGCCTATGAAGAGCTCAAGGCGGAAGGTACGATCCGCGAGCAGGTCAAGGCCGCGATGAAGCGCGTCATGGCAGGCGGCCAGCTCGAGATAGCCCATATCGCAAGCGAACTCGGGATGAGTGAGCGTACGCTACAGCGTCGGATCGCTGAGGAAAATGCGACCTATCGCGAGCTTCTGGTCGAAGCACGGCGCGAACTCAGTCTCCATCTGCTCGCTGACCAGCACCTCAATATCGACAATATTGCGTCGATGCTGGGATTTCGAACGACCACATCCTTTTACCGCGCGTTCAAGGAATGGAAGAATGTCTCGCCCGGAAAATGGCGAGCCATGAACGCGGCAAGCGGGCAGGATTGAGGGGCTGACGGGCAGAGCCTCTGCGGCAGCGAGAAGCGGCTTTGGCGTAGGAGCAGGGCCCTTGCGCTAATCGGCCTTTTCCGCGCCGACCGCTTCGCGGCACCGGATCATGATCGTGTCGGTGATTGACAGAAGAAGCAGACCATCGGTCCGTCTCAATTCGCTGAAGTGACGCGCGATGCCCACAGAAGGCCGCGATTTCGACAATCTTTTGTCCACCCAGCGGAAATGGAGCCGCACCGAGTCTCCAGGGCGTGCGGGGGCGTGATAGCGCGTGTCGTCCGATCCGAAGCTGGTGATGACGCTCACCCCGAGGTTGAAGTCATGGAGTAGCCGCTGCTTCACTGCGAGCATGTGCGTGCCGGAGGCAGTGATTCCCTCAAAGCCGGCCGCCCGCGCGGCCTCATCGTCCAGATGAACCGGAAGGGGGTCCCACTGCCTGGCAAAGGCGATCACTTCGTCGCGTCGAAAGCTATAGGTGCTGGACACCTGAACCTCATCGAAGCTGATATCCTCGAAGTAGGTTGCAGCTGATGAATTGAAATCGGTCATGGGCTCCTGTCTTTCGCAGACGCGCGCTCTGGCCTGATGCGGCCTAACCCGCGATGTTTCCATTATGCGAAAATGAATTTCGTGACAAGCGGTGATGCTTTGGATATGGGCTGCCGGGCAATCAGCTTTGGACACGATGCCGGCAGGCTGTGCTGACGCCGGCTCAAGCGGGAGAAGCCATATGTTTGATCTGACCGGGCGAGCGATAGTCGTTACAGGCGGCGGCGGCGGAATCGGCAGCGCCTCCGCGAAGCTTCTCGGACAACTCGGCGCAACGGTTGCGGTGGCGGACATCGACATCGAGAAAGCACGAACGGCGGCCGCGGCCGTCGACAACCGGGCGATTGCTGTTCATCTCGACGCCACCGACGAGGCGAGCTGGGCTGCGCTGATCGAGGAGGTCCAAAGAGAATTCGGGCGCCTCGACGGTCTCATCAACGCGGCCGGAATCCTGCGTCCCAAACCCTTCGCGCAGGCGACCGTTGCCGAACTCGATACGACGCTCGAGCTGAATGTGCGAAGCGTCTTCATGGGTTGCAAGGCGGCGATGCCCCTGATGATCGATACGCACGAAAAGCTGGGGGGCAAACCCTCGATCGTCAATTTCTCCTCAATCTATGGCATGTACGCGGGGGTCGCCCACGTCGCCTATTCGACGAGCAAGGGCGCTGTGCGCATGATGAGCCGCGGCATGGCGCAGGAATTGGCAAAGCATCAGATCCGTGTGAACACCGTTTTCCCGGGACCGGTAAATACGTGGCTGATGACCAATTCGGTCGCGCAGCTCAGTGAATTTGGTCTGCGGCCAAAGGGGGAGGAGGGTCTCGAATATGTCGCGAAGATGCACCCCATGGGCCGCCTCGCCGAGCCTGAGGATATTGCGGGCGTCGTCGCATTCCTTTGCGCCGACGCATCGTCCTTCATGACGGGCGGGGAGTTGGTCGTCGACGGCGGATTGACATTGACCTGACCAAGCAAGCGGGGGGCGCTCCACCCTTTGGCGTCCCCGCTGCCCAGCTAGCTTCCCTGGGTCTCTGCCAGATAATTCTCGCGCAGAAGATGTTTGCGGATCTTGCCCGAGGGATCGCGCTCCAGCCCGGCGACGCTGACAATTTGCCGAGGGACCTTGTATCCCGCGATTGCCTTGCGAAGTTCGCTCCTCAGGGCTTCACCATCGAGGCGGTCCCCCACCACAACAGCGACCAAGGCCTCGCCGAACTCCGGGTCGGGAATGCCGAAGGCTGCGCAGTCTTCGATGCCCGGTAAGGAGAAGAGCGCCTTTTCGACTTCCGCAGGATAGATATTGACGCCGCCGGAGACCACCATGTCGCGGGCGCGGTCGCAGAGATAGAGATAGCCGTCCGCGTCCTGGTAGCCGATGTCGCCGAGGGAAACGAGCGGCCCCAAGGCGACGGCGCGGCGCTTGTCGGGATCATTGTGGTAGGTGAAGTCCGGATAGGACCAGAGCCGTCCGAAAATCTCGCCCGCTTCGCCTTGCGCGACGTCGTGCCCTTGCGCGTCGACAATCTTCAGTTCGACGCCCTCGATCGGCTTCCCGCAGGTGCCCGGTCGTTCCAGCCATTCGGCACTCGTGCAAAGGGTGAGCGCCCCGACTTCGGTGCCGCCATAATATTCGGCGACAATTGGCCCCCACCACTCGATCATCGCGCGCTTGACGTCGTCGGCGCACGGGCCGCCCGCGTGGATCGCCCAGCGCAGCGACGAGAGATCATATGCACGGCGAATCTCCTCCGGCAGCCGCAGGAGGCGCACGAACATGATGGGGGCGAGGGCAACGGAAGTGATCCGTTCGCGCTCGATCGTCGCCAGGAGTTGCTCGGCGTCGAAACGGGGCATGATCTCGGTATATTCGGCGCTCAGCACGCTGTGGAGCGCGAACTGGTTCGGAAAGGCGTGGTAGAGCGGGCCCGGAACAAGCGCGCGGCTCTTGGGGTCGAGCCGGTAAAGGCGGGAGCGCATCTCGCGCATCGCGCTTTGCTGTTCCGGCGTGGGCGCAGAACGCTTGACCCCCTTTGGGCGGCCGGTCGTTCCGGAAGTATAGACCATGCTGCCGGGCGCAGGGCGGTCGGGACCGCCATAGATCGGGCACTGGTCTCGCCAATCCGAATATTCGGAGCGCGTGTGGGTTTTGCCCACGATGATGACCCGGCTTCGATCGAACCATGGCAGGGGAATGCGATCGCGCAGCTCTTCGTGCACGAATATCGCCTTGGGCGCGCAGTCTTCGAGGAGTCCATCGATTTCGGCCTCCGTGAAATGCCAGTTGAGCGGGACGGAAAACGCCCCGAGCTTTCCAAGGGCCACGCTGGTTTCGATGAACTCGATGCTGTTCTTCAGCAGGAGCGCGACCCGATCGCCCGCACGGATGCCGAGCTGGTCGAGGCCGCCGGCAACCTTGGCCACATTGGCTTGCAGAACATCGCGATCGAGTGCCGCATCGGCGCAGCGAATGAACGGGGTGGACATGGGATAAGGCTTCTCAGGATTACAATGCAGGCGTGACGGGATTGGGGACCGTGTCGTCGGGCAGCAGCGTCGCTTCAACCTCGCGAGCGATGGCGATGAGCTCGGGGGCGAGCTTTTCACGCAACTGCTGCTCGGCGAGAGCGTAAGCCGGGCCGCCGAGATTCAGCACGTAGCGCATCGCGCCTGCCGGGGCCGCGATCGGCACTGCGATCCCGCTGATGTCCTTTTGCCAGTCGCCGATGCTGATGCAGTATCCGAGGCTTTCCTGCTCCGCGATCGCGTCGTCGATACCTTTGCGAATCCGCCCCCAATCATCGCCATACCGTGGCCGGAGCCGTTCCAGAATTTCGTCGCGTTCTTCCGCCGGACAGGTAGCTAGATAGGCGCGGCCCATGGCGGAGGTCGCGATGGGGATACGCGATCCGGGAAAGAGCCGGAGCGCGATCAGGGCGGCGCCTTCCACTGCATCGGTATAAACCATCTGGAGCTCGTCCCGGGTTCCCAGTCCGACATTGAAATGGCTCCCGGCTGCCAGCCGCTGCATCAACGGCAGGGCAAGCGCGCGCACGTTGGTCGTCGCAAACGCCACCGCGCCCAGCCGGATTGCGCGCGGGCCGAGGCGATATTCGCGCAGACGCGGATCGAACGACAAATAATTTTGAAGCGTCAAAGTGTAGGCCAGGCGTGAAACGGTCGACTTGGTGAGCCCTGTCCGCTCGGCAAGCTCCGCATTTCCAAGGCTGCTGTCGCGGCGCGTGAAGGCATCGAGCAGTGCGAGACCGCGGGCAAGGGCGGAGACGATTTGCGAATCGTTGCCGTCGCTCAGCGACAGATCACCCATCTGTCCGGCCTGTCGCGGCTTGGCGCGCTCCGAAGGGGTCAAACGGGTTTTCATCTTCACCTCTTGCGTTTCAGGGGGTGCGCCGGCCCCGTCGGCATCACGCGGCCTTAACCAGCACTTGCACATTCGTATATTCGCGCAAGCCTTCCTCTGCGTTTTCCACGCCAATTCCAGATTGCTTGTGCCCACCGAACGGCAGCGTCGGTGTCAGCCCATGGATGGTGTTCAGCCAGACGGTTCCGGCCTCGAGACGCCGGCCGAGTGCGGCGGCCGCTTCCATATCGGCGCTCCAGACCGATGCCGCGAGGCCATATTCGCTGGCGTTTGCGCGGCGCACGACCTCGTCGACATCGGTGAAGCGGAGCAGAGGCAACAGGGGGCCGAACGGCTCCTCCCGCACAACCGCAGAATCGTCGGGCGGGTTGTCGATAATCGTCGGGGCGATGAAATATCCGGGGCCGGCCATGTCTCCGGGCTCTGTCAGAAAGGTGAGGCCGCTTGCGCGCGCGTCCTCGATCATCGTCTTCACGCGTTCGAACTGGACCCGGTTCTGAACTGGTCCCATCCGGGCGCCCGGAGCGTCGCCCGGCATGGGTGGGTATGCATGCGCCAGCGCGACCATCTTTTCCGCAAACCGCTCGTAGATCGCGTCGTGCACATAGATGCGCTTGGCCGCGATGCAGACCTGGCCCGCGTTGCGGAAGGCGCCCCAGTAAATGCGCTCTGCCACAGCTTCGGGGTCCGCGTCGGCGAGCACGATTGCAGGATCATTGCCCCCCAGTTCGAGCGTGAGCCGTTTAAGCGTTCCCGCGGCGCTCCGCATCACCGCCTTGCCGGTCGCCGTCGAACCGGTGAAGGCGATCTTGTCGATATGCGGATGACCGGACATCAATGGCCCCAGATGGTCGCCACCGGTGAGAATATTGAAGGTGCCCGGCGGCAGAAGCTCCGCCATCAGCTCGCCCAATCTCAGGGTGGCAAGCGGCGTGAAGGGGGAAGGCTTGGCGACTACGGTGTTGCCCGCCTTCAGGGCGGGAGCGAGTTTCCAGGCCATCAGCTGAACCGGGAAGTTCCAGGGCGCCACGGCACCCACGACGCCGAGCGGCACGCGCCGAATTTCCGCCCGTCGGCCGTCCGGTTCCAGCCGCTCTTCAACGGGCAGATCCTGGTCGGCATAATAGGCGAACCAGCGCGCCGCGGTCTCGATTTCGAGCCTCGCCTCGGCGAGCGTCTTGCCCTGCTCGCGGGTCAGGAGGCACGACAGGGGTTCAAGCTCCTCCTGAATTTTCGCGGCGATGGCGCGCAATTTGTCGCCGCGGATTTCGCTCGGCGTTGCGCTCCAGGGCGCGAATGCGCGCCGCGCGGCGGCGACGGCGTCATCGAGCTGCGCTGCGTCGCAATCGGGCGCGTAGGCGAAAATCTCGCCGGTTGCCGGATTTGTGACGGGAAGCCGGTCGGGTCCGTCGACCAGGCGACCGTCGATGACCGCCTTGAAGGCGGGAAGGGTAGTGACAGAGGTCATTACTTTTCCCAGGCTCATGGAGCCTCCAGTATTGTCACCACGCAGGCGGCTTCCTCCAGTCCGTGGAAGCCCCCGCCATTTTCAGCGAGACCGATCCGGGGTTTTTCCACCTGCCTGTCGCCGGCTTCGCCGCGCAGCTGGGTCACCAGTTCGAACAGCTGGATGGCACCGGTCGCGCCAATCGGATGGCCTTTCGACAGCAAGCCGCCGGACACATTGATCGGGAGGCGGCCGCCCAATGTCGTCTCGCCGCTCTCCACGAGGGCGCCGCCGTCGCCATAATCGCAAAAGCCGACATTCTCCGAATGCAGTATCTCGGCGATGGCGGAGGCGTCGTGCAGTTCGGCGACCGAAACGTCCTGCGGGCCGACGCCGGCCATCGCGTAGGCCCGGTCCGCCGCGACCCGGGTCAAATGCCTGTCATATTGGGCAGCTGTCCGGTTGCTGCTGCTGCTAGCCCCGATGCCGCGAACGCCAACAGCGCGGCGAGCCCCATCATGCTTTTCGGCGAATTGGCGCGACGCAAGGATGATCGCGCAGGCGCCGTCGCTCATCGGCGCGCACATCGCGCGCGTTACCGGCCAGACGATCATCCGGTCGGACAGCACCTCGTCAATCGTCATGGGGAAGCGATATTGAGCGTAGGGATTATGCTGCGAGTGGTTGTGGTTTTTCGCAGCCACTGCTGCGATCTGCCGCGGCGTCGTGCCGAACATCTTCATGTGGAAGCGCGCCTGTGCGGCATAAATGTCCATGAAAACCGAGCGTTCGGGCGAGTCGACATTGCCCTCCGGCGGCGTCACGCCCTCGCCGATAGCAAGCAGCGCCGCGATATGCTCGTCGGCGAGTTCGCGGTCCCAGCTGCCCTTGAAGGCTTCGAACATTTCCGCGCGCTTTTCGGGATAGTTCATCTTCTCGGCGCCGACAACGAGCGCCACCTCGAACAGCCCTGCCTCCACGGCGGCGAAGGCCTGCATGACGCCGGAGCTCGAGCTCGCACAGGCATTGTCGGTGTTGAAAATGGGGATACCCTCAAAGCCGTAGGAGCGCAGCGAGGCCTGCCCGCGTACGCCGTGCTGGCCCTCGAGCGCGCCCTGGCGCGTGTTGCAGAACCACGCTGCTTCAATTCGCTCTTTCGGCAAGGCCGCGTCTTCAAGCGCAGCGGTGATGGCTTCGGCCGACAAGGTCCGAACCGATCGTTCGAGGTGCTTGCCGAGGGGCGTCATGCCGACGCCGAGAATGACGGTGTTGCTCATGCGCCGCGCATAGAGGAGTCCGCGCGAGCTGAAAAGACGAAAATGAATTTCGTAAATCTTGACGCTTTCCGAGCTAGCCTTTAGCGGCGGCATCGAAAGGCCCCATCGGCCGTTCGGCCAAATGCGCACAGGGATTGAAATTATGGATCTGGGAATTGGTGGACGCGTGGCGTTCGTGACGGGAGCGGCCGGCGGGATCGGTGCTCGCACGGCGGCCATGCTTGCTGAGGAAGGCGCCCGTGTCGCGATTGGCGATATTCATGAGGACGCGGCCGAAACCGAGGCCGCGCGGCTGCGCGGGCTGGGTCATGATGCGATCGCCGTCAGGGTCGATGTTTCCAGCTCGGCGTCGGTCGAGGCTGCGGTCACGCACATCCTGGAGGCATGCGGCAGCGTCGATATCCTCGTGAACAACGCTGGCTTCACCCGCGACATGCGGATCACGCGGATGGAGGAAGACGCCTGGGACGCCGTCGTCGATGTCGTCCTGAAAGGCGCGTTCTTGTGTACGAAGGCCGTTCTGCCGACCATGATCGATCAACGATGGGGCCGGATCATCAACATTTCCTCGCGCGCCTATCTCGGCAATCCCGGGCAGGCAAATTATTCCTCGGCCAAGGCGGGCCTGCTCGGTCTCACGCGATCGATGGCGATGGAGAACGGGCGCTATAATATCACCGTGAACGCGGTCGCCCCGGGCATCATCGACACAGCGGCGGTTCGGAATCTTCCACATTTTGAAAAGATCAAGGCGAACGCGGAGGCTTCGCTGCCCTTGCCCCGCCTGGGGCGCACCGACGATGTGGCGTCCGCGGTGACGTTTCTTGCATCCGAGGCAGCTGGCTACATTACGGGCGATGTGCTGCACGTATCGGGAGGGCGATATGGCTGATCCGGTCGCCCAGGTCCCGGTCGAAGCGCCGACGGCTTCGGTCCTTGACCCTGATTTTCTCGTCGGAATCCCGACCCAGATTATCCGGCAAACCTACGACCGCCGCGATACGATCCTCTATGCTTTGGGGGTTGGTGCCGGGCAGCGGGCCGACCATCCGGGCGACCTCCCGTTTGTCCTCGAGGACCGCCTGCTTGCCTTGCCGACCATGGCGGTCGTCCTCGCGTCGCCCGGCTTCTGGCAGATGGAGCGGCGGTACGGAATCGACTGGCAACGCGTTCTCCACGCAGAACAATCGTGCGATTTTCATGCGCCGCTACCCGTCGAGGGCGCGGTGCGAGGTGAATTCTCGATCGATGCCATCGTGGACAAGGGTCCAGAAAAGGGCGCGATCCTTCGCGCCCGGCGCCTCATATACGACCAGGCAGACAATCGGCTGCTGGCGACGGTCAGGCAGACATCGTTCCTGCGCGGCGACGGTGGGCGGGGAAGTGCAGGGGGCGACATCAGATCGCTCGAACCGGTGCCCGATCGCTCACCCGATCACATCGTGCCGCTGACGACACGCCCCGAGCAGGCGCTGCTTTACCGGCTCTCGGGCGATTATAATCCCCTGCATGCCGACCCCGCGGTGGCAAGCGCAGCAGGGTTCCAAAGGCCGATTCTGCACGGGCTTTGCACCTATGGGCTCGCGGGCCGCGCCCTCCTCGCCGCGGTTTGCGAAAACGACCCCGCCCGGCTGAAGTCGATGTCCTGCCGGTTCACCGCCCCTGTCTTCCCCGGAGAGGAGCTCGACGTGCACATCTGGGAAGCGGGGCGTGACACGCTTTACTTCCGGGTCATGGCACCCGCGCGGGCCCTGGTGGTGATCGACCGCGGACATGCACGGATTGCTCCGCCGGCATAGCTCGCCCCTCGCCCATCGCGGGGTGCGGGCACGCATCGCCTTCCCATTTCGGAAGGATTAAGAACATGACGGAAAAGGACATTCGAATGGTGACGATGGCTGCCCCCTATGGTCCGGTCCTGGTGACCGGTGCCTCCGGCTATCTTGCCGGCTGGGTGGTAAAATATCTGCTCGATGCCGGGGTGACGGTCCATGCCTGCGTGCGCGATCTCGGAGACGAAGCGAAGGTCGCGCACCTGCTCCAGATGGAAAAGGACGCGCCGGGATCGCTGCGCTTGTTTCGGGCAGATCTGCTTGAGCCCGGCAGTCATGAAGCGGCGATGCAAGGGTGCCGCATCGTCATGCACACCGCCTCTCCATTCCTTCTTCCTTCGCGGATCAAGGATCCCCGGCGCGATGTCCTCGAGCCCGCTCTGAAAGGAACGCGCGACGTGCTCGAGACGGCTTGCGGTGTTCCAAGCGTCGAACGGGTCGTGCTGACCAGTTCGACGGTGGCGATCATCGATACCGTGACGGTGACCGGGAAGCTGTGCACCGAGGCCGACTGGAACGAGGTCACCACGCTCGAGACGACCGCCTATCCCTATTCCAAGGTGCTGGCCGAACGCGAAGCCTGGAAAATAGCCGACGCCCAGCAGCGCTGGAAGCTTGTCGTTATCAATCCCGCCTTCATTGTCGGGCCTGGCACAGCGCCCCAGCAGACATCGGCGACCTTTGACCAGTTTCGCGCATTGTCCGACGGGACCTTTGCCAAAAACATGCCCGTCCGGGATGTCGGCGTTGTCGATGTGCGGGATGTGGCCGAGGCGCATTTGCGCGGCGCATATGTCGAGGACGCAAACGGGCGCAACATCGTCTTCGCCGAGGTGCTCAGCATGAGTGACATGGCCGCTATTCTGAAGGAAGCGTTTGGGGACGATCCGCGTTGGCACTTCCCCCCGGACACCCCCTGGAATCCCGATGTGCCGCACTGGCGCGCGGACAACAGCAAGTCGCGCCGGGAACTCGGCATGACCTATCGTCCAGTTCAACCAGCGATCATCGACACCTTCCGCCAGTTCGCCGGCCTCTGATGGGCGCGCCGGTGTGCGCGCCCGGTCGCCCGCGGAGGCTGACGGAAAATAGCCGATAGCACAGCTTAGCCGCCCTCTGGGAGATGCTGCCGCGGGCGGAGGCGGCTGACGAGGTTTGACTTCGAGAATGTAAGAATATACAAAGTGTATATTCATAGAATCGAAGCGGACGCAGTCGAGCGGACGCCGAACAGGGGAAGGGAGCCCATGAAGCTGGCGCTTGTCGACGATTATGTTCCTGCATTGGTCGAGGGGGAATCCGTCCGCCGGCTCGCAGGAGACCTTCCCGAGATCATGGCGCTTCCTCCCTTCTACCGCATGGCTGGCCTGATCGAGCACTGGGGCGAACTGCGGGCCCGCGTTGCCTCGAGCAAGGCCCCCCGCCTGTCCTTGGACGAGGTTGCGCTTCGGGCGCCCGTTCCTCGCCCGACAAAGCTGCTTTGCGGCCAGCTGAGCTTCAAGGAAGGGGTCGCCGAGGCGTCGGTCAAGCCCGCTTTCTTTCTCAAGTCTTCGACGAGCGTGATCGGCCCCGGGGATACCGTCGAGCTTCCTTCGGTCGATGCGCCGGTCTTCCATCACGAAGCCGAGCTTGCGCTCGTCATCGGCAAGCGCGCGAAGAATATATCGGCCGCGACCGCGCTCGACCATGTGTTTGGCTATACCTGTTTCCTCGACATGTCGGCGCGCGCGGTCGGGCACGGGACGAGCTTCCAGGACAAGTCCTACGACACATTCGGGCCGATGGGGCCGTGGATCCTCACTGCTGACGCTGCCCCCGACCCGCACGATCTCAACGTGCGCCTCTGGGTCGATGACGAGCTTCGGCAGGATTATCCCATGGCGGATATTGGCAATCCGATCGGCGATATGATCGCCTATGCCTCCTCGATCGCCGCGCTCGAGCCCGGCGACGTATTGGCGCTGGGGGTCAACCATCAGGGCGTGGGGCCGATCCAGGACGGCGAGACGGTCTGCATCGAGATCGAGCCGATCGGCGGCTTCGAGGTGCAGGTTCGCGATCCCCTGGGGCGCCGCTGGGAAAAGGGCATCGATACCCGCCTCGCAGCGACCGTGCTTCGGATGGTGCGGGGCGAGCCGCTCGGGACGGTCGAATTTTCGCGACGGATCGACCGGTAGGAGTGGGGACGTGAGGCTGATCGACTATCTGGACAAGGGTGCGGAGTTCGGATCCGACAAGCCCTGTATCGTCTATGAGGACCGCAGCTGGTCGTACACCGAGGTTGTCGAGCTGACCCACCGGATCGCGGCCGCCTGCGTCCGTGACGGCTTCAAGAAAGGCACGAAGGCGGCGGTGCTCAGCCCCAATGACCCCGGCGCACTCATCGCGGTCCTGGGTATTTTGCGCGCCGAGCTGGTCTGGCTGCCGATCAATCCGCGATATGCACTCGACGACATCACCGATCTGCTCGACCGCTTCGATTGCGAGCTGCTGATCGTGCATCCGACATTCGCGCCTGTGATCGACCAGATTCGGGCCGCCGCCCCCGGCATCCGACTCGTGCTCGTGCTCGGCCCCTCCCTCGATCATGTGACGGCACTTGGAGACTGGATAGCGCCGGCGGGGGTCCGCCACGAAGGCGGCGGGGGCGCGCACGCCGAGGATGTCGCTGCGATCATGACCACAGGTGGCACGACGGGGCGGCCGAAGGGCGTGTTGCAGACCAACCGCGGCTTCGAAACCTATGTCGCGAGCTATATCGCAACGGTCGGACGGGACGAGCGGCCCAATTATCTTGTCGTTGCGCCGATGACGCACGCGGCGGGCTTCATGTGCTTTCCGATGCTGGTGCGCGGGGGAACGATTTTCATTTCCCCTGGCACCGATCCGCGGACCGTCGCGCGCTCGATGGAGCGTCACTCGATCAGCGAATTGTTCGTTCCGCCGACGCTGATCTATACGATGCTTGCCGATCCCGAGATCCGCGCGATGCGTTTTCCTGCACTGAAATGCATGCTCTATGGCGCGGCACCCATGTCGGTGGAGAAGCTGCGCGAAGCGCTCGAATGGCTCGGACCCGTGCTCAGCCAGGGCTATGCTCAGGTCGAGGCGCTGATGCTCTGCACCGTTCTGAGGCCCGAGGACCATTATATCGATGGCGAGATCGCCGGACCCGAGCGGTTGTCGAGCTGCGGCCGTCCTGCTCCCTTCGTGATGATGGGGGTCATGGACAAGGAGGGCAGGTTGCTCGAGGACGGCGCGGTGGGAGAAATCGTCGTCCGCTCGGGCAATGTCATGGCGGGCTATTACAAGGACCCCGAAGGCAGCGCGGAGGCATCGCGCTTCGGCTGGCACCACACGGGGGATCTCGGCTATCGCGACGAGCAGGGTTTCTACCACCTGGTCGATCGCGCCCGCGACCTCGTCATCTCGGGTGGCTACAACATCTTCCCTTCGGAAATCGAGCAGGTGCTCTGGGGCCATCCTGCGGTCCAGGATTGCGCCGTGGTCGGAGCGCCCGACCCCAAATGGGGAGAAGCGGTCACCGCGGTGGTGCAGCTGAAGGAGGGCCACAGCGCCGATGCGGAGGAGCTGCTCAGCCTCTGCCGGAGCCGCCTTGGTTCGATCAAGACTCCAAAATCGGTTCTTTTCTGGCCCGAACTGCCCCGCAGTCCCGTCGGCAAGGTCCTGAAACGTGACATTCGCGAAACATTATGGGCCGGGCAAAAGCGGCGCATCTGAAAGGACAGGCCATGGAGAGCGTTTACATTGTCGGAGTTGGGATGACGCCTTTTGGCCGGCACCCCGACCTCAGCATCAAGCAACTTTCCGCGCAGGCGACGCAGGCCGCGCTCAAGGATGCGGAGGTCGAGGCGAGCGCCCTCGAGGCTGCGTTTTTCGGCAATGCGACGCAGGGCCACATGGAAGGCCAGCACATGATCCGGGGCGAGATCGCGCTGCGACCGATGGGCATTCAGGGGATCCCGGTGGTAAATGTCGAGAATGCCTGCGCAACCGCGAGCACGGCCTTCATTCTGGCGGTCAATCATCTGAAGGCGGGCGAGGGAGATGTCGCATTGGCGCTTGGGGCCGAGAAGATGGTCTCGAGCGACAAGAATCTGATGTTCTCTGCGTTTGACAGCGCCTGGGACGTGGCGGATGTCGAGCGAAACAAGGAACGGCTCGCGCAGCTCGGGAGGGGCGTGGCCGCGCCCCCGGGGAGTACGTCCGAGCGGCCCTACAGCATTTTCATGGACGTTTATGCGGGGCTCGCGCGCCAACATATGGAGCGCTTCGGGACGACCCAGCGTCAGATTGCCGCTGTCTCGGCGAAGAACCACAATCATTCCCAGCACAATCCCCTTTCGCAGTTCCAACGGCCCTTCACGATAGAGGAGGTGCTCGCGGCTCCGCCGATCACCTATCCCTTCACTCTGCCGATGTGCTCTCCGATATCGGATGGTGCAGCAGCTGCGATCGTGGCCACGGAGGCGGGACTGAAGCGACTGGGGATGAACCGCGCGCGCGCCATAGAGGTGCGCGCGGCCGTGATGCAGACCGGAAGCGACCGCTCGCCCGATGCAATAGAGGAGCATTGCACGGTGCTCGCCGCGCAAAGGGCCTATGAGCGCGCGGGGGTCGATCCTGCGGACGTGTCGGTCGCCGAAGTCCATGACGCGACTGCGGTTGGGGAAATCATCCAGATCGAGAATCTGGGATTTTGTGCCTATGGCGAAGGCGGCGCGATGGCCGAGCGCGGAGAAACGGCGATCGGCGGACGCATACCGGTCAATCCCTCGGGAGGGCTCCAGTCCAAGGGGCATCCTATCGGCGCGACGGGATTGGGCCAGATTTACGAACTTGTCACGCAATTGAGGGGCGAGGCGGGCGCGCGCCAGGTGGAAAATCCCCGGATCGCTGTTGCGGAAAATGGAGGCGGCTCCTTCGTCGTCGAGGAGGCGGTCGCGACGATCGCGATCCTGGGGCGCTGAGAGCAGGAGGCTGACCGTGGCTGTCGTGAAGGTAACCGATCTTGCCTATGTTCGTGTACGATCGCCTGATCTGAACGCGACGGGACAATTTCTGTCCGATTTCGGGCTGATCGAGGTCAAATCGACCAAAACCGAACTCCGCTTCCGGGGCCTGGGCCCTGAGCCAGAGATTCTCATTGCCGAAGCCGGAGATCGCGGGCTCGCGGCGATCGGGTTCGCCGTCGCCTCGCGCGAGGAACTCGATCGCTACGCCTCCGCCGTCCACGCCGAGGTGTCTGAGCATGATGGGCTAGGCGGGGGGTGGCGCGTGGCGGCGCACGATCCCGACGGGAACCGCATTGAGCTTGTTTGCGGTGTCGCGCAGGCCGATCCTCTCCAGGTGCCGGGACCGCTCATGAACGAGGGAAGGGATCGTCTTCGTCGCCGCGGCGAAGTGCGCCGGCCCCAGGAGGGGCCCTCCCACGTTCTTCGTCTGGGCCACATTGTACTCACCACCCCGCGGCCCGAAGAGCTTGCACGCTGGTACCGCGAAATGTTCGGCTTCCTCGTGTCCGACGTCATTTACCAGGGGAACAAGGACAATGTCCTGCTCTCGTTCAACCGGCTCGACCGGGGTGAGGAATATGTCGATCACCATGTCTTCCAGACCCTGGCAGGACCGCCAGGGGGTATCCATCACATCTCGTTCGAGGTGCTCGACATCGACGATCTTTATGTAGGCAACACCTATCTTTCGAAGCGGGGATATCGCCACATGTGGGGCATCGGACGGCACAAGCAGGGCAGCCAGATCTTCGACTATTGGATCGAGCCATCGGGTATCATGTACGAACACTGGACGGATACCGATCTCCTCAACGCCGACTGGACGCCCGGCGTCGAGCCTGTCGACGCGACGCAAGGACCCTGGGGTCCGCCGCCGCCCCCTGACTTTATCACCCAGGTCGGTTAATTCGGCCCCCGCCTACTCGGTCCGGGCTCAGGGGCCGGCTGCTTCCTGTCACTCGGCAGACTGGCCGCTGCGCACCTTTTCGGCTTGCCACCACGGGAGGCGGCCGGGCGCGCGCTCCTTCAAATCCTGCTCTGCCCAGCGGACCGCTTCAATGGCCCGGTCTTCGGTGACGCCTGTTGCGAGAAGGAGCATCCGCGACACATCGCGAATATAGGCCGCTCTTCCCCGCTTCTTGCTTTGCAACTGGCCTGCGCCGCGCGTGAGCGCACCGATATGCAAATCGACCGCGGCATTGATGTCGCTGATGCGAAAATCGCCGCGCCTGCGGCCCTCGACCAGATGGCCCTTGATCGCGCCGACGAAATCGGAACGCATGGAAAAATCCTCGCTCTGTGCAATGATACGCCCCCAATTGGGCTCCATCATCGCGCGGGTGAGAACGAGCTGCGGGCCGACGGCCGTGTGCAGAACGGGGTCGGTGATATGCTGGTACATCGTTTTGAATACGGCCACGGCTTCGTCAGCCAGGGCGTGTCCCAGCGCAGCGATCGCCTGGTGGAGCGAGTCAAAATGGGCGTAAAACGTCCCGCGCGACACTCCGGCCATCTTCAGCACATCCTCGATGATGGCAGCCTGAGGGCCGCGTTCGGCGCAGACCGCCATAATCGCGTCGAGCAGCCGCGCCCGCATGCGTTCCCGCTTGCGCGCTGCCGAACGGGCGCGAAAATCATCTTCTGCTCCTGAACCCACAGCGGGTCTCGAGCGCACGTTGCTCATATCGATCTCCAAAAAGCCCCTGGCATCGCCTTCCCAGCGGACGCCTTCACAAGATTGTTGGTGACATGATCGACAATGCGTTCATTTTGATCAAGGTGAATATGTTGATGCGCTTCGATTATCCGACCGCTGCGCGCGCACGATCGCGGGCGGCGGCTCCGGGAAAGCGCTGGCAAAGGCACTTTTCACTGGCCGCCATATTTTGACTGTTGGTCATAAAAGTGGCGAAAGCGGCGAACCATCGCGGAAAATCTCTGATATTCCCTGTTGCAATCGCCATAAAATTGGTCATACAGTCATAAATCGCCAGCGTGAGTCCCTATGACCATGATAAGCCCCATCAAGAATTTGCGCCCGTCGCGCCGAAACCGTGTTTTCGGTCAGTGTACGGTCCAGTCCTGCCCTGATCCGAATGAAGCTGCGCATACGCGCTGCGATTGCGCGACGGGAAGCCTGGCCATGTGGAGGGGCCGATGACGCGCAAGAAAGAGGCGATCCTTCTCTGGATGCCGGCCTATCTCGGCTTCCATTCCATGGCCTGGCGGCAGGAGAGGGCGTGCCGGACGAACGAGATGGATTTCGATATTCTGCGCCGCCAGATCCAGATTGCCGAACGGGGCAAGTTTCACGGGGCCTTTTTTGCGGATACGGTCGCCGTCGGGGTGCATTCGGCCGATGTGAGCATGGATGCGCTTAGTCGGACGGCCAAGGCGTCCGCATGGGAACCGGTCACCCTTCTATCCGCGCTTGCCGCCTGCACCAGCCGTATCGGGCTGCTGGGAACGGTGACGACGAGCTACGCAGAGCCCTACAATGTCGCGCGCATGTTTGCCTCCCTCGATCATATATCGGGGGGACGCGCCGGTTGGAATGTCGTCACCACCTCTCACCCCAAGTCGGCGAAAAATTTCGGGCTCGAGGCCCATTACAGCCATGCCGACCGGTACGAACGCTGCGAGGAATTCTTCAATGTCGTGGCGGGGCTTTGGGATAGCTGGGAAGACGACGCGTTCATTCGCGACAAGGCTTCAGGCCGCTACTTTGATCCGGCAAAGCTGCACGCGCTCAATCATCGCGGCCGGTACCAGGCGGTGGCAGGCCCGCTGAACATTGCGCGCCCCCCGCAGGGTCACCCGGTGATTGCCCAAGCCGGTTCGTCGGTCCCTGGCCGTGCTTTTGCTGCTCGCCATGCTGATCTCATCTACACGATGCAGGCCGAGATCAAGCATGCCAAGCAATTCTATGACGATGTGAAAGGGCAAGCGGCGGAAAACGGTCGTGATCCCGATCATGTCAAGATTCTTCCCGCGATCGGGCTGATGGTGGGACGCAGCCGTGCCCACGCCGAAGAAAAGATGGCCTCGCTCGACGAACTCGTCGATCCGGTTTTCGGGCTGGAGGTTCTGGCAAGTTATGTGAGAGCGGACCTTTCCGGCTATCCGCTCGACGGTCCCGTGCCCGAAATACCGGTCGATGAAAGCGGGTCTGTCACCAGCCAGAAATATTGGCTCGACCTTGCAAAGCGCGATAATCTGACCATCCGTCAATTGATGCAGGTGGTCTCAAGGTTGGGGACGGCGCCCGGCTCCCCAGTCGATATTGCGGACATGATCGAGGAATGGATGGAAGCCGGCGCTTGCGACGGATTCAACATCACCCTGGCGAGCGACGAAGACTCGCTCGAACTCTTCGTTGACGAGGTCATTCCCGAGCTTCAGCGGCGGGGCCTTTTCCAGACCGAGTATCGCGGCAGGACGCTTCGCGAAAATCTCGGGCTGCCGCGGCCCGAAAACCGCTTTGCCACTGGGCGATCGTCTCCGTCACCGCAGTCCGAGATGGCGCCAGCGCAATGAGGCCGGGCAAACATGAAACGAGCGGTTCGGCGCCACAGACAGCGATGCGTGCGCCGGGCCCCTTCGAAATCGCGGGAGATGGCTGATGTATGAATTGCCGGACAGCATGACCCCTTTTTGGGGTCGCATGAATGATATCGACAGCCACGAAATGTTGCCCGCCGAGCTTTGGGTCGAGGTGTTTGGCGAGGTCGTCCGGCCATGGGCGGATCTCATTATTGAGGCGAATGCTCGCAACCCCAGCAATCCGAACAATATGAGTGCGCCCGAGTTTCCGGGCGACGTTCGCCATTTCGATCCGGACACCGTCTGGAGCGCGAAGGGGCCGACTGCTCCGGGAGCCGCGGACATGAGCCGCCGCGTCGAACTGATCGATACCATGGGGGTCAGCCGCCAGCTGATGTTCCCGACCGGACCGGGCCTGGGGGGCACCATTCTTTATGCATCTGCCGAGGACCGGCATTTCAACTTGCAGCGCTTCGGCGTTCCCGAAGGCCAGGCCTATGCTTTCGCGCGCGATTTGATCCGCGCGAATAATGAGTGGGCGGTTGGCGTCGCGGGCATCTCTGATCGTTTCCGACCGGTCGCACCCATTTTCGGCGACACCCCCGAAGAACTGATCGCGATGACGAAGCCGCTTATCGATCGCGGCATCCGTGCGGTGCAGATTTCCGCACCGCGGTTGCCGGGCGGGGTCTCCCCGGCGTCGGACGATCTCGATCCTTTCTACGCGATGCTTGCGGAGGCCAATGTCGCACTGACCTTGCATATCGGGGGCGATTCCCTGCTGTTCCGGACCAACGACTGGAACAAGGCCAGCGCCTTCCAGGGCTTCAAGCAAACGGCAGAAGTGGGCATGGATCCCTGGACCTTGTCGGCGCTGCATCTTGCTCCCCAGAACTTCATAGCCACGATGGTGACGGGCCGCGTGTTCGACCGGCATCCCACTCTTCGCGTCGGGGTCATGGAATATAGCGCGCATTGGATCGGGCCGCTCGCCCGCGCCCTCGATCTCTGGCACGACAATAACCAGACGATCATTCCCGTCACCTTTGCCGACGGTTCGAAGGGACGCCGGCTCCCGATGCGACCTTCCGAATATATTTCGCGCAACGTTCGGGTGGCGCCCTTCGATTTCGAGCCGGTGGGCGAGTATATTGAGACATACGGTCTCGAGGACGTCTACTGCTTCGCGAGCGACTACCCCCACGTCGAAGGCGGCAAACGGCCGCTCGACCGGTTTGCGGCGTCGCTCGAGCCTCTAGGCGAGCGCGTGATGGAGAAATTCTTCGTCACCAACGGCGAACTGCTGTTGGCCGCATGACAGCATAAAACGAAGCCAATCGACGCGAGCAGGAGCCCCCGGGCCGGGCATCGCGAGCATTTGAAGGCAATTTCGGAGACAGGCCATGTATGAATTACCCGAGAGCGTCCGGCCTTTCGCGGGCCGCATAAATGACGTTGACAGCCACGAAATGATCCCCGCGCAGCTTTGGGTGGAAGAGTTTGGTGAAGTGGTCCGCCCATGGGCTGAGAAGACCATGGCCACACCGCCCAATCCCGGGAACGCCAATGTGATGAACATCCCGGATTACGCGGGAGACGTCGCAGAGATCAGTCCGGACACAGTCTGGACGGCGAAGGGTTCGACAGCACCTGCCGCCACCGACATGTACCGGCGGCACGATCTGATGGACACGATGGGCATCAAGCGCCAGCTGATGTTTCCATCGGGTGTCGGATTGGGCGGGTCGATCCTTTTCGGTTCTGCCAAGGGAACGGCGCGCTATGAGATATTTGGCGACGAAACCTATTCCATGGCGCTCAAGCTGATCCGCGCACATAATGAGTGGTCGGCGCGCGTCGCGAGCATCTCCGACCGCTTCCGGCCGGTGTCGGTGATTTATGGCGATACCCCCGAGGAACTTATCGCGGTCACCAAGGACCTGCTCGACCGCGGCATTCGGGCCGTGCAGCTTTCGGCCTCGCGACTGCCGGGTGGTGTATCGCCTGCCTCGCCGGAGCTCGACCCCTTCTATGCCATGCTCGCCGAAGCGAATGTTCCGCTGACCCTCCATACGACGGGCGTCGAGTCCCTGCTGTTCCGCACGATAGAATGGGGAAATGCGCCCGTATTCCAGGGATATAAGATGGGCAACGAGGGTAGCCTCGATCCGTGGAACCTGTCGGTCTTTCACCTGGCACCCCAGAACTTCATTGCAACGATCGTGACGGGCCGTGTGTTCGACCGGCACCCGACGCTCCGCGTGGGGGTGCTGGAATATACCGCGCACTGGATCGGGCCGCTCGCCGAAATGCTCGATATCTGGCACGACAACAACCAGACCATCATCCCGGTCAAATTCGCTGACGGGTCGGAAGGCCGACGGCTACCGATGCGTCCGTCGGAATATATCGCGCGCAATGTGCGGGTCGCGCCCTTCGATTTCGAACCGGTTGGCCGGTACATCGAGAAATATGGCCTCGAGGACGTCTACTGCTTTGCCAGCGACTATCCCCATATCGAAGGGGGCAAGCGGCCCGTAGACCGGCTCGCCGCGTCGATCGAGCATCTTGGTCCGCGCGTGATGGAAAAGTTCTTCGTCACCAATGGGGAACTGCTCCTTCCTGCATAGGAGGGAAGGGGGCGGCGGGGAATCCGTCCCCTTTTCCACGCAAGGCATCGTCCACCCGGAACGCCGGTCCGCTCGCCCGGCAGATGAGAGAGGGGAGAAATTCGTTGGCTGACGCGCACGACGACGAACGCGGCATTCCCAAATTTACGATCGCCGAACGCGAGCGCCGCTGGGGGCTGGTCCGCCAACGCATGGCCATGGAGCGGATCGACGCCATCTTCGTTCCTCCACACACGGGGCTTTTCGATACGCAGCAAGCCAATACACGCTATCTGACGGGGCTGGGCGGCAATCACTGGACCCTCGCCAGCGTGTTTCCTCTTGAGGGTGACGTGACCGTCTTCACCAGCGCCGACGTCCATCCGGAAATATGCAGATTGCGGCAGGATTGGGTCACCGACATTCGAGCAATGACGGGGGCCTGGGGGTTCACCGGCTCGGTGATCGAGCGGCTGAAGCAGATCCCCAACTTGCGGCGCTTGGGCGTTTCGGGGCTGTCCGGCAACACGCGATTTCCGGAAGGGACGACGGCGCACGGCACCGTCAGGATGCTTCGCGAGCAGCTGCCCGAGGTGGAACTGGTCAACGCAACACCCCTGATGGCCGAGGTGCGCTTCGTGAAATCCGACGAGGAGATTGCTTTCCTGCGCATGGGCACGGAGTTGGTTGAACGCGCCATCGACGTCATCGCCGATACCGCGCGCGAGGGCGTGCCTGAAAACCGGATCTACGCCCGGATGGTGGCGTCGCTGATAGAAGGAGGCTCCGAGCTTCCAGTCTTTGCGCTCTGGTCGGCCGGCATGCCGCAACCACCGAGCAACAGCTATCTTCCAACGCGGCGCCCGCTTCGCACTGGCGATGCCTTGCTCACGGAACTGCAGGCCCGATACGGCGGATGCGACGCGGCTGGAGCGCAGTCCCTCTTCCTTGGGCCCGCCCCGGACGAATATCATGAGATGTTCAGATATCAGCAGGCGGCGGTGAACATCTGCCACGAAATGCTCCGCCCTGGGCAGACCGTGGGCGCGATTGCGTCGGCCATCAACGCGATGACGGACGATCGCTATGACATGCGGGTCCTTATGCACAGCCGCGGTATGGGCGATGATTCTCCGATGGCCGTCTTCGGGGTTCGCGATGCGGCGATGGCCAGTTGGACGATCGAGGAGAATAGCGCCTTTGTCGTGAAGCCGATTGTCTCCACGAAGGACCGAGCCAAGTGGATATATTGGGGCGACACCGTCGTTTGCACCGCCCAAGGCGCGCAGCGGCTCGGTAAGCGGGCGCCGTCGATCATCGAGATCGGGTAATCTGCAGGCCGCCCTGCCGGCCTGGCCTCTTGTTCTCGTCGGCAATTTCGTGATGATGGGTGGCGGCCAGCCGCCGCGGCGGATTAACCGGTTTCTCGATCATTGCCCGCGCAGACCCAAGGCTCTGGCGCCGGTTTATAAGGTAGACCAACTCTATGGCAGCTTCGAATATCGCTCGTGTCCCCGTGGAAAGCAGCGCGGAAGAACCGAAAATCCGCGGCGGTCGACGCGATCGAACCCGCCAGGCCCTGATTGACGCCGGCCAGCACCTGATCGCCAAAAGCTCGATAAGCGCGGTCTCGATCGACGAGATCGTCGCTGAAGCCAAGGTCGCCAAAGGCACCTTCTACAATCATTTTGCCGACAAGGACGAACTCTTCAACGCGATCGTCGATTCGGTGCGCGAGCAGGTTCACTCGCGCATCATCGAGGAAACCGCCGACCTTCCCGACCCCGCGCGGAAGGTTGCGCGCGCCTTTTGCGTCGGGCTTCGCTACCAGCTGGATCACCGCGAGCAGATATTGTTTCTGATGCATAGCCGCTTTTCCATCCGGCCGATCCACGATCCCATGGATACCGGCATCGTAAGCTATGTTTCGGAAGGTATCGCCAGCGGCCGATTCCAGATCCCGACGACCGAAGCCGGCGTGTTGCTTGTACACGGGCTGAGCGGTGCGGCCTATGCCCACTCCCTCGACGAGCCGGACCCGTTTGCGACGATCGCGCGGGCGCAGCAGCTGACCGCGATTATTCTGCGCGGCCTTGGCCTGTCATTTGAGGAAGCCGATGTGATCGCGGCGCAGGAGGCCGACACCATCTTGCGCCGATATTTTCAGGTGCGTGCCGGATCGACGGAAAATGGAGACGAGAGCCCGGAAGGGTGAGACGGGTCACGGCGTTGCGATGTAGCGATTGACCGGGCGGGGAAGCCCAAGATTCTCCCGCAACGACGAGGCACGATAGTCGCGCTGGAAGAGGCCGCGCTGCTGCAACTCCGGTACCACGGTGTCGACGAAAATTTCCAATGACTCCTCGTCGCTGTCGAAAGTGATGGCAAAACCGTCGGCGGCGCCCGCTTCGAACCATCGCTGCATCATGTCCGCAATATCGGCGGCCGAACCGGGGATGACAGAGACCCGCGCAACGACCTCCATGAGTTGGCGAATGGTGAGACCGTCGCGCTTTGCGACGTCCAGATAATATTGCCGTACCGTGCTGGGTTTTGCAGGATCAACCGCAACGTCGGACACGGGAAAGTCCAACGGATAACCGGACAGGTCCAGCGCCAGTGTCGTGCTGAGGAGCTCGCGTCCGAAGACGGGGTCGAGGAGGGAGTCGAGGCGCGCAACCTTCTCTTCTGCATGGACCCGGCTGCGGCCGACGGCGAGGACGAGCGCTGCCAGGACTTTCACACCCTCCGGATCTTGCCCACGCGCCGCGGCCCCGGATTTCACTGCGTCGTAAAAGGCCTTCGCGGCTTCAATGCCGGGGTGCCAGGCGCAAACGACATCGCCGCCCGGGAACCCGCTTTCGGGTACCGCTGGGCCGGTCTGTACAATCACGGGCTGGCCTTGAACCGGGCGCGCGATGTTGAGGGGGCCTGCGACCGACAAGTGAGGGCCCCGGTGATTCAGCGCGTGCAGCTTTGCCGGATCGAAATAGCGCCCCGAAGCCTTGTCCCGGACAAACGCATCATCCTCCCAGCTGTCCCAGAGGCCCGACACAACATTGATGAACTCCTGGTGGCGCCCACCTTGGTGAGCGGTGCACGAGGAAGCGCCGAAATTGGCGTCGCTATGCGCATTGACGGCGCAGTCGACCGCCCAGCCGGCGCGGCCGGCCGAAATATGGTCAAGGGACGCGATCATGCGGGCCGCGTTATAGGGCTCCGAATAGCTGGTGCTGACCGGCGCAATCAGTCCGATCCGGCTGGTGGAGGTCGCTATTGCGCTAAGGAGCGTCAGCGGTTCCCAGCGCGAGCCCTTGGCGGTCCGGCCCAAGGCTTCCTTCGTCATGCTCGAGGCATAATAGCCCACGGCCACCGTGTCGGTCAGCATCAGTCCGTGCAGCTTGCCGCGCTCGGCCACCTGCGCCTGCCGGCAGATGAGGCCGAAATCCATTTCGAGCGTGCGGCGGGAGCGATCCCGCCGCCAGGCCATCGCATGGGCCCCCAGATATTCAGGCATCCAGAAAAGGATCATGTCCTTCGTCACTGGGGCGGCCTTCCTTGGCTCGTGCCGGCAGACCATCGCTCGCTTCTGGCTGGCTTTGGCGAGGAAGAGCAGATGGACCCGGCGTCCCGGAGGCGCCGCGAGACACGCTCGGCATCTCGCGGCCTTGCCTCAATATTTGAAGACAACGCTCACCCCGTAGGTGGCGGGCTTGCCCATATAGGTCATGCGGGTGTCGATCGCGTTCCGGAAAGTGGCAACATAGGTCTTGTCCAGAATGTTGCGCCCCCAAAGAAAGGCGCGCCATTTGCCGTCCGAGGTCTCTACGCCAGCCGATACATCGACAAGCGCGCGGCCGCTGGTCTCGTACCCGAGGTTGCCGAGCACGGACTGGGCGCTGCTCTGGTAAGACACGGCGCCGCCGACAAACATGTCCAATTGTGAATTGAGCGCCCATTGATAGCGGGCATTGCCATTCAGCTGCCAGCGCGGCGCGTTGGCGAGGTCGGTCTTGTGGAAATCCTGAATGTCACCGTCTTCGTTCGTGCTGGTATAATGTCCCAGAACCTCGGCCCGAACATAACTGCCCGCCGCATTGACGGTCAGGCCGGGGTAGGGAGCAGCCTGGAGTTGGAGCTCCGCGCCATAGATCCGCGATTTAGGGATATTGGTCAGTCCTCCCAGGGGACCGAGAACAGGATCCACGACCGTTCCCACCTCCTGCTTGTCCTTATAGTCACCATAGAATATCGCGCCGTTCAGCTGGACCTTCCGGTCCGCCAGGCTGGCCTTGAAGCCTGCTTCATAGGCGAGGACGGACTCTTGCCGGGCGGGTGTGAGGGCGCCGCTGAAGGTCGCATTCAGGAAGGGGTGCCCCCCCATCTTGTAGCCGCGTGAAACATTGGCGTAGAGCATGAGGCCGTCGGCTGCTTCATATTGGGCGCCGGCGCGCCAGGAAACATTATCTTCGTCATAAGGTGTCGTGACGAAGCCCGGCAGCAGCGTGGGCGGATTGGTTGACGCGTCGAGGGTAATGCAATCTCCGGCCTCAAGCGGTGCGGCAAGCGGTCCCAGTCCGAAACCATCGCGCAGGAAGTTGATGAGGCCTGTGTAGGCGGGCCCTGCCGAACCGTCGGCGGAAACCGCAAGGCAGCCTCGATACCGGATCTTGGAGCGCGTGTAGCGCATGCCGCCCTGCAACGTCAGCCGGGGCGTGGCCTCATATTCCAGATTGGCAAAGGCCGCATAGCTGTTTGCGGCCGATCGCGCCTTGACCTCCAGTTCGCGAAACGGGGTCCCGTCGCCAAAGGCGAGATTGAGCCCTATGATCGGCGAAGCCGTGGTGAGGACTTCGACTGTCGATTCTCTTGGCCGGTCACTCTGGTAGTTGGCGCCGAATGTCAGCCGCAGTCCGTCGAGCCGGACCGCCGCGCGGAGTTCCTGCGTGAACGTCTTGTTCCGGGAATCGACGATGAAACTGGTGTTTTCCACCGGAACACCGTCGGCTTCGCTCAGGAGATATGTCTGGAACTTGCTGAAGCTGGTCAGCGACGTCAGCGTCACCGCCTCGCCCACATCCAGATCGAACCGGCCGGTCAGCATCGTCAGGCGGTTGTCTTTCGACAGATCGGTACCCGGATCCCAATCGGCATAGCGATTCCCGCGCCGGGCATAGGGATAGTCCGCGATTCCCGTCAGGTCGGCGAGTGCCGGCTCCTGGGGCTTGAATTCGAACGCCTGACCCACCGGCGCGTCGGACCGGTCGACCCAGCGCTGCGCGGTAAGCAGCATGCGAAAGGAATCGCTCGGCTCCCAGCGAACGCTGAGACGACCGTTATTGAAATCCTGCCGGCCCGCCGTGTCGTCTCGCGTGACGCTCTTTTGCCAGTCGCCGCTCCCCTGGTGCTCGAACGCCAGGCGGACGCTCAATGTGCTGGTGAGCGGACCGCTGATGAAGCCGCCGATGTCGAACTGGTCGAAGCGGCCGTAGGTGGCGGAGAGTCCCGCCTCCAGCGTGTCGGTCGGCTTGTTGGCAACATAGTTGATTGCGCCGCCTGTGGAGTTGGCACCGAACAGCGTTCCCTGCGGACCTTTGAGGACCTCGACGTGATCGACGTCCAGGCCGGCGCCGCGCGTCATCGCGCCAAAGGGAATGGGGGCTTCGTCGACATAAACCGTGACCGCGGGGCGCGTGCTGAGCGAGGAGTCGTTGAAGCCAACGCCGCGCAGCGTGTAGACCGCTGCACCCGTCGGGGTTTGCGTCACGTTGAAGCCGGGCGTGACCTTGGGGAGATCCTCCACTGCCTTTATGCCTGCAGTCTGCAACTGCTCGCCCGATACTGCGGTAATCGACATCGGCACGCTATTCACATTCTGTGAATATTTTTGCGCCGTGACGATGATGTCGGAGGGCGAATCGGATCTGTCGCTGGCGTTGGCATCCGCGTCCGCCGTCTGCGCATAGGCGCTGCCGGCGTGAGCAAGCGCCAGCGCACAGCAGCCAGCGCACAACATTCCTCTGATCGGCATGTCTCATCTCCCCAAATCATTTTCTGGTCGACTCACCGCTCGCATGGCCGGTGCGTCGTGTCGGCGGGCACATTACACAGAATGAATTGATTGTCTAGTCTGACTTTTTAGTCCTGTCATTTGCCCTTGCGGCGGGCTGCGCTGTGGCAGCCGATTTGCGCGCAGAGGCGTGTGTTGCGGCCCGCTGGCAAAGCTGCCCGTTTGGACGAGACTCGTCACTCCGCCGGCAAGGTTGCGCGCGAAGTGGGGGGCGGATGATCGTCTGACCCTGGAGATGGGGTAGCGTCGCTACTTCGAAGGATTATGACCGTTGGTGCATCTGCGTTCATGGCGAATCCTCGGAAGATGCCGGGATCGTTTGACCCACCATTTCGCGCGGCAGCTGACGACGTTCAGCGCTCCACCGGGAGTTCACCATTAGCGAGCGGCCGGGCGCCACGGGCTGCTTGACGGCAAAAAAGTCCGGCGCGAACGTCGCGCCGGACCAGTTGCGTCGTCCAGGATGGTGCCCCAGCGTTCGCGTCACCGCCGTGCGGCTCGGCGAATATCGTTCTGCCAGATGGGCTAATAGGAGAAGCCGACCGTGATGCCGTAGGTCGCGGGCTTGGCGAGGAACTGGATGTTCGTATCGATGCCGTTTCTCGTCAGGCCGTAGCGTTCGTTAAAGACGTTGCGGCCCCAGATGTAGGCCCGCCATTTGGCATCGGGACTTTCGAGGCCGGCCGAAAGATCCACCAGCTTATAGGCTTCGTGCTCGTAACCCGGGATATTGCCGATCCGGTCTTGCGCGGTGCTTTGATAATAAAAGCGGCCGCTCAGGAACATATTCATTCGATCGGTGAGTTCCCACTCGTAGCGCGCCGAGGCGTTGATCTGCCACCGCGGCGCATTGGCCAGTTCGGTCCCATGAAAGTCCTGCGTCTCGCCCACGGCATTGGTGCTGGTATAATGACCGAGAATCTCGGTTCGGACATAAATCCCGGCAGCCTGGAGGCTCAGCCCCTTCAAAGGCACCGCATCGATTTGGAACTCTGCGCCATAGACGCGGGATTTGGGGATGTTGGTCAGCGCCCCGATGCGCCCGATCGCTGGATCGACGATCGTACCGATCTCCTGCTTGTTCTTGTAATCATAGTAGAATATCGCGCCGTTCAATTGAAGAGCCCGGTCCAACAGCCCGGCTTTGAACCCGCCTTCATAGGCCAGGATAGATTCCTGCTTCGCTGGGGTGAGGGCCGTACTATAAGTGGCGTTGACGAACGGATGACCGCCCATCTTGTACCCCTTCGAGATGTTAGCATAGATCATCGCATTGGGTCCGACGCTATATTGCGCCCCGGTCCGCCAGGACACATTATCCTCGTCATAGGGCGTCGTCACCAAACCGGGATTGAGCGAGGGCGGGTTGGTCGTCGCGTCCATCGTGACGCAGTCGCCCGGGCCAAGCGGCGCGATCGGGGCCAATCCGCGAGCAGCACGGGTGGCGTTGATCAGGCCGGTGTAGGTAGGCGCAGCGGTGCCGTCTCCGGAATCGGCAAGGCAGCCGCTGAACGCGATCTTCGAGCGCGTATAGCGTGCACCGCCCTGCAGCGTGAGGCCGGGCGCAATCTCATATTCGAGATTGCCGAATATCGCGTAGATGTTGGTCTTCTGCCGGGCGGCCACGCGAAGGGTGCGCAGCGGCGCGTCGGGTGCGAAGCGCGCGCTGAGCGACACGATCGCGGCCGCAGTGGTCAGATCCTGCAGCGTGTTCTCGTTGGGCGTGTCATGTTCGTAATTGGCGCCGAGGATTGCCCGCAGATTGCCGAATTTTCCCGCCAGACGAAGTTCCTGCGAGAAGGTCTCGTTCGTGGAATCGGTGATGAAGGTTGTGTTATGAACCGGGACCCCGTCGGCCTCGCCGAGGAGGTGATATTTGAAATCGATGTAATTGGTGAGCGAGGTCAGCGTGATGGCGACGCTCAAATCATAGTCGATCCGCCCGGTCAGCATGGTGAACTTGTTGTTTCGCGCCAGGTCGGAATCCGGATCCCAGTCTGCGTAGCGGCTGCCGCGAATGCCATAGGGGTAATCTTTCACCCCCGTGGCATCGGCAAAGGCGGGCACCCCGGGATCAAACTCGAAGGCCTGGCCGACCAACGCATCCGACTTGTCCACCCAGCGCTGGGCCGCGAGCAGGACCCGAAGCGAACCGACGGGCTCCCACAACAAGCTGACCCGGCCATTGGTGAAATTCTTCTGCCCGGCCGTGTCATCGCGGGTAATGCTCTTTTGCCAGTCGCCGCTGCCTTGATGCTCGACCGCGATGCGCGCGCTCAGCGTATCGCTGAGCGGACCGCTGGCAAAGCCGTTGATGTCGAATTGGTCGAACCGTCCATAGGTGACCGACCCCCCAGCGGTGAAGCTTTTGGTAGGCTTCGCGGCGACATAGTTGATTGCCCCGCCGGTGGAATTGGCACCAAAAAGAGTGCCCTGGGGGCCTTTCAGCACTTCGACATGGTCGATGTCGAGGCTGGCGCCTCGCGTCATCAGTCCGAACGGGATCGGCGCTTCGTCCATATAGACGGTAACGGCCGGACGCGTGCTCAGCGAGGAGTCGTTGAAGCCGATCCCGCGAAGCGTGTAGACCGACTGTCCTGTGGGCGTTTGCGTGACGTTGAAGCCGGGCGTGATCTTGACCAGATCCTCCACCGCGTGAATGCCGGCTTCTTCGAGCTGCTCGGCGTTGGCCACCGTGATCGTCATCGGGACATTGTTGACGCTCTGGGAATATTTCTGGGCGGTAACGATGATGTCGCCCGCTGCGTCGGGCGCCGGGTCGTCAGTTGCGCCCCTCTCTGACGTCTGCGCAAACGCGGTACCCGCCTGAGCCAAGGCGAGGGCACAAGACCCCGCATACAGGATCGTTCTAATCCACATCGGTCATCCCCTCCAACATATGTTCTAGAGCCCAGGCGCGCTTTTGCGGATCCTTGGGCGGTCTCTTTCTCACACAGAATGAATTCAATGTCTAGTTTATGAATTCGGGGCTGGTACAATAAAGACGGCGCCGATGGTAGGGGTTCCATATTATGTATGGTTTTCAATGAATTGATCGGCAGGAAATTGCGTCTGCACACGAGCTGCGCGACGTGGATCTTTCAGCTCGACCGCGTCGTAACATATTCGACGGACCGCTGGCGGTCGTGATTTTTGCCCGCGACTCCATGCCCGCGATCTTGCCACCTTCCGATAAATGACTTATCGTTCACATTCTGCTTCGGCGCCTGGCTGCGTAGGGGCGCAGAAGAAGGAAAAGGAGGTCGGCGCGGTCGTTTTCGCTCCATTTCTTCGGATCTTTGGAATTTTCGCGCGCCGCGCGAGAAGGGCGCAACGCTCTCGGTGGCCGCGGTTTTTCGAAGGAGCGGGCTTTCGCTGACCGTCTGCCGCGAATGAAGGCGCTTTGCATGTCTGCCTGGGTCATAAGAATATTCCGTCGGGGTTATCCGGCCCTCCTTGGAAACGCGATCCCGCCGCACGCCTCGCAAATGGCCGCGACCTTCGGCAGCGGCAGTTTGCATGTGCCTTGTTCGCAGATGGGCAAGGGATCGCCCTCGGTTTCGCGCCACACCTCGATGTTGGGCCGAGGCACTGGCCATCCTGCGGCGCGGACGTCGCGAGGCGAGCGAATGGCAGGAATAGGCCCTGTCCGATCGATGCGAAAATGACGGTGCGCGACGGGCCTCGACGTCATGCTGATGTTGCTCGGTTTCCCGGGGCGGTCTGGCGGGCTATTCAGGCCGCGGGAATCGCCCCGGCTGTGATACTCGACCGCGCCGGATTGCCGCGATCCTACGCCGACCCCTCGACCGCGATGTCGACGGCGCAGTATTTTTCGATCTGGAAGGCCGCCGAGGCCCTCGCAGACGACCCTGGATTCGCCGTGCGCCTGGTCAGGGCCCGAACCGGCGTCGAGCAGCAGCCCGGCTTTATCGTGGGACTCTATGCATCCAGCTTTCGCGATGCCCTCGAACGGCTGATGCGATCCCGCCTCAGTGCGTCGGAGCGGCTGTGGACCCGCGAAGCCGGGGGAATATGGACGATGGGCAAGGATTGGCGCTACGCGACGGAGCCCGAGCCGGCGCTCTCGGTCGATCTTACTTTCGCTTTGGTCGTCGAACTGGGCCGGCGCGGAACGGGACGGCGCATCAGGCCCGCCCATGTCCAATATGCCCGGCCGCGGCATCCCTCGTCGGCCTTAGAAGCCTATTATGGATGTGCGCCGAGCTTCGATGCGGCGCATAATATGATCAGCTTCACCAGCGAAGATCTCGATACGCCGTTTCCAAGATACAGCCCCGAGTTTGTCGAAGTGATGACGCGGGCTCTCTCCATCGACCGGGGCAAACTGCCTGTCGTGGAACGGTTCAGTGACCGCGTCAGGGCGGCCCTCAAACAAGCTATATTGAACGGGCGACCGGAGATGGCGGCTATCGCTAGCGATATGGGCCTCGGGGTGCGCACGCTGCAGAGGCGAATCACCCGCAGCGGCACAACCTTTCGCGCCTTGCGGAACGAGGCGCGGCGCGAACTGGGGGTCGAGCTGGTGGCGAGTGCAGATCTCGACGTTGGCCGCATAGCCTCCATGCTGGGCTATCAGGATGCGGGCTCCTTCTATCGCGCTTTCAAAAGCTGGGAGGGCGTTTCGTTCGGCAAATGGCGCGCCCAACAGGGCATCGCCCCTCAGGCGGCCACCTCCAGCGGCAGGGCGCACGAATTCGGGCATTCTCGCTAATTTTACGAAAATGATTTTCGTCGTGACGTTTTTCAGGTTATACACGGTGATCATTATGACTGGAGGGTGATATGACGATGAAAGGCGGCTGCCTGTGCGGCGCCGTGCGCTACGATATCAGTAACGACGCCACTCCGTCGGCCATCTGCCACTGTCGCAATTGCCAAAAACAGAGCGGATCGAGCTTTTCGATCGCGCTCCTGGTGAATACCGCCGACTTCACCATGACGGGGACGCTGAAGCGGTACGAGGACCAGAATCACGAAGGGCGACCCATCTATCGCGAATTCTGCGAGACATGCGGGTCACCCGTCGTATCGCGCAGTCCGGTCCGATCCGACCGGATTGCCGTCAAGGCGGGAACGCTCGACGACCCATCGGTGCTTCGTCCCCAATTGCAGGTCTGGTGCGACTCTGCCCAGCCGTGGCTGACGCTTTCGGACCTGCCCGCAGTGGCACGGCAGCCGGAACCGGGCCGCGTGGAATGATGCCGAAGCGGGATCGACGGAAAATGATGGGAGAAGGAATATGGGCGTAACGTACCGCTTTGGACCGGATGATGGTCCCGTCCTTGTGACGGGCGCTGGCGGCTATGTGGCAGGCTGGGTCATCAAGATGCTGCTCGAGGCCGGGATGACCGTTCATGGAACGGTGCGCGATCCCGATAATGCATTCAAGGTGGGCCACCTGAGGCAGATAGCGGAAGCGTCGCCCGGCACGCTGAAACTGTTCAAGGCGGATCTGCTCGAAACCGGAAGTCATGACGAGGCGATGCAGGGCTGCCGGATCGTCATGCATACCGCATCGCCGTTCCTCGACCCTTCCAAGATTTCCGATCCGCAGCGCGACGTGATCGACCCGGCTCTCAAAGGGACACGCGACGTTCTCGAAGCCGCCAACCGAGTCTCCGGGGTCGAGCGCGTCGTCCTCACAAGTTCGATCATCGCTATTGTGGATCCGACCGTGGAACCGCGCTCCTTCACGGAGGCCGACTGGAACGATTCGGCGGCGATCGAGACTGGGGCTTATGCACTTTCCAAGGTTCTGGCCGAGCGCGAGGCGTGGAAGATCGCAGGCGCGCAGTCTGCCTGGAAGCTGGTTGTGATCAATCCCGCTTTCATCATCGGCGAGGGCACGTCCGCGTCGCAGACCTCGGCTTCATTCGATTATTTCCGGAAGTTTATCGACGGGTCGTACAAGGACGGGGTGCCCGATTTTTCGGTCGGCACCGTGGATGTCCGCGATGTGGCCGAGGCGCATCTGCGGGGCGCTTTCATTCCCGGGGCCGAGGGGCGCCACATCATTTCCGCCAAGACGCTCAGTCTCGATGACAAGCTGCGCATTCTGAAGGCCGAGCTTGGCGAGGAGCGATATCCCTTCCCCCCCGAGACGTCGCGGACGTCGCCGAGCCGGCCGATGCTGCTCGACAATAGCAAGTCGATTTCGGCGCTGGGGATGAAGTACCGACCGCTTGAACCCGCCCTTGTGGACATGTTCGTGCAGGCTGCCGAATACCGGAATTGATCTGCCTGCAAGGCACATGCGAAAAAAGGCTACCGCAATGAAGATTATGACAGCAGTTCGAAAACACCGGGCGCGACCGCTTCCTTGCCTCCCGGTGCCGCAATGAGCGGGGCCGCGGCAGAAGCCCTGGATTCGGCGACGGCGGTCGATCCGGCGCCGCAGCCGCGCGAAAGCCAGTTGCTGACGCTTGCGCGCGAATGGCGGGCGGGTTGGCGCCCGGGGATCGCTGCAATCATCGGGCTCTCGCTAGGCTACACGCTCTGGATGCATCTATCGAGCTTCTTCATCGAGCCTCTGCAGCGCGAGTTCGGCTGGACGCGGGGCGAAATTGCGCTCGCCAATTCGGTGGGCATGATCACGGGCTTCGCAGCGCCGTTTCTGGGCCGCGTGGTCGACTGGGTAGGGGCGAAGGCGGTCGCCCTGTTCGGCGTTATCACCAGCGCGCTCTGCTTTGTTGCGCTGTCGCAGCTCAATGGTTCCTTGTCCGCCTATTATGCGATCTATTTCATTCTCGTTATCGCCGGAATGGCGACGACGGGGATAACATACGGGCGCATTCTGGTTGGAACCTTCAAGAAGAGCAGGGGCACCTCGCTCGCATTGCTGCGCGTGGGAATGGGGATCTCGCTGGCGGGCATGCCTCTCCTCATCTACCCCGCGATTGCGCAATTCGGATCCACGGGCGGTTTTCTCATGCTCGCGGGGGTGAATGTATTCGTCACCCTTCCGATCCTGCTTTTTCTGGTCCCCGGCAAGCGCTCGCTCGTCGAGGCCGGATCGCAGAGCGCCGCGCAGGCCGGTCCCAGCCGCTGGCAGCTCCTCGCGCGCCAGCCGAAGATATTGATCGTCTCGCTCGCAGCGATGCTCAATTCTGCGCCGCTCGCGGCCATCATGACCCAGCTCAAGCCGATAGGTGTTTCCGCCGGGCTGACGTCGGCGACTGCCGTGGGGGCGGTGTCGGCAGCGGGTATTGCCCCCATCGCCGGTGCGCTGATCGCCGGCATATTTGTGGACCGGGTCTGGGCGCCTGCAGTCGCATTTGCCATGTGCGCGATTTCGGCCGTGGGCTGCGCCATGCTGGTCCTGTTCGGCAGCGACACCACACCCGCCATCTTCTACCTGTCGGTGATCCTGGTCGGGATCGGCATGGGCGGCGAAAGCGACGTGCTTGGGTATATGGTGGCACGATATTTCGGTCTTAATGACTATGCCACGATCGCCGGGATTGCCGGACTGTTCGTGGTTGTCGGTATTGCCATCGCCGCCTCGCTTATCGGGCGGGCCTACGACATATTTGGCGATTATCAGGTCGCATTGGTCGTTGCGGCGATCACTGTTCTCGCCGCCGGTTTTGTATTCATGCTTCTGGGTAAATATCCCGATTCCGTCGAGGAGTGAGAGCTCTGGGGATCGGCCGGGACCGGCCGGAGCCAGGCCGCATCCGGAACCCGGCCGTCAGACCGACAGGAGGCGCGTGTAATAGGCGCCCTCCGGCGGACCCTCATACCACGGCAGAATCTCCAGAAGAAAGGCATGCGCGCGGGGGTTTTGTGCGTTCTTGTGCGCGTCGACACTGTCCCAGATTTCGGTGAAGAGGAAGCGGCGCGGATCGGCCGTGTCCTGCAGCACCGTGACGCCGTTGCAGCCGGCAGTCGGGCGCACCAGGTCCGCGAGCTTGGCAAGCGCGTCGCGCAGCTTGCCTTCCTGTCCCTGCTTGGCATGTATCACATATTGGCGTGCGATGGTCACCCTTGTGTCTCCTTTTGCGGACGAAATTCGGACGATTTGTTTGAGCGAAGCACCGTCCCCGATGGTGCGGTCCGCTCCGCCGAAGCGGGCGCGCTATGGCGCATCGATCGGGCGATGCCCGACCACGGACAGATCATAGCCATCCAGCGCAACGAGACTGTGGGCTCTATTGCTGAGCAATATCATGTCGCGCACGCCCATCTCGCTCAAAATCTGCGCGCCGATTCCGTAGTCACGTAGTTCGTCCATGTCGGGTTCCCGGCCGGACCTTAGCGCATCGAACATGCGGCTGAAGGAATCGGGCGTCCGGCGGTTGAGGATCACGATAAGGCCCGCGCCCTCTTCGCTGATGATTTCCATCGAGCGCGAGAGCAAATGGCTGCGCGGCTCTATCTGGCCGAACGTATCGGTCAACGGCGACAATTGGTGCATGCGCACCAAGGTCGGCCGATCGGGATCGATCTGCCCTTTTTGAAGGACAAGCTGTTCTCCATTGGCGGCTCGGTTGAAAAAGACGATCGCCTGCCATTCGCCGCCCCAACGGCTGGTAAAGCTGACTTGCGCCCGCTTTTCGACCAGATGGTCATTCCGGCGCCGATAGGCGATGAGGTCGCGGATCGTCCCGATCTTAAGTCCATGCTTGCGCGCAAAGGGAATGAGATCGTCGAGCCGGGCCATCGTGCCGTTGTCCTTCATGATTTCGCAAATCACGCCGGACGGATTGAGGCCCGCAAGTCGCGCTACGTCCACGGCCGCTTCCGTATGGCCGGCCCGGACGAGAACGCCTCCGTCGCGCGCGACAAGCGGAAAGATATGGCCGGGGGTGACGATATCGTCTGCGGCCTTCGAGGCGTCGATGGCGACCGAGATGGTTCTCGCACGGTCGGCCGCACTGATGCCAGTCGTGACCCCTTCGCGGGCCTCGATGGAAACCGTAAAGGCGGTTTCGTGCCGTGTACGATTGTCGCGGCTCATCAGATCGAGCCCCAGCGCGTCCACGCGGGCCTGGGTCAGAGCGAGGCAGATAAGTCCGCGTCCGTGCCGCGCCATGAAATTGATGGCATCCGGGGTCGCCATCTGGGCCGGGATTACGAGGTCGCCTTCATTCTCCCGGTCTTCGTCATCCACCAGAATGAACATGCGCCCGTTGCGCGCTTCGTTTATGATCTCTTCCGGCGTTGCCAGAGCCGTCCCTTCTTCGCGCTTTGCAAGGTAAGTCTCGAGCTTAGCGAGTATGTCCGGCGAGGGAACCCAGTCGTTGCTCTCCATTCCGCGCAAGCAACTGCTGGGCAGCGCGGCGGCTCGCGCAAGACCCGAATGCGACATGCCGGCCTCCGCAAGCAATTGCCGCAATCGCTGGACCGTGTCGGTCGCCATCATTCCCTCCATCTCTTGCGGGCGCCGCCCGCTGCTTCATGAGCAGGAGCGCCCGACGCTCGCGGCGCGAGCCCCTAGCGAAGAGCTCGAACCGTTGGCCTTGCCAGGACAGCGAACTGTGACTCGGTCTCTCCCAATCGAGTCACAATATATACAGTGTTTATTATGATTGTCACCCGCTGTGTGGAGGGGGTGGCAAGGCGACCCGGTTCAGCTTCGGGAGAGGGCGGCCTCGAGAATATCGAGCCCCTCGTCGAGAAGTCCGGTCGGAATCGTGAGCGGAGGCAGCAGCCGGACCGCCTGCGCCTGGGAACCGCAGGAAAGGATGATCAGGCCCCTGTCGCGGGCGCGCGCCATAATCTCTCGGACCTTTGAGGGGGCACCTGCTTCTCCGCAAGCGTCCACGACGTCGAAGGCAACCATCGCGCCGAGGCCGCGAGGCTGCGAAATCGGTCGCAGATCGTCCCGCTCCGAAAAGGCCGCAATGCGGCCGCGCATTCGCTCTCCGATTTCTGCAGCGCGTTCGGTCAGCTTTTCTTCCGCGATCACGTCGAGCACGGCGAGCCCCGCGGCGCAGGAAACCGGAGAACCGCCGTAAGTGCTGCCGAGCGAACCCGGGTCTCCAGCGTCCATGACGTCCGCGCGACCGATCACGCCTGACAAGGGAAAGCCGCCGCCCATGCCTTTTGCGACAGTGATGATATCGGGCTCCACGCCGCTGTGCTCGATCGCGAACATTTTTCCGGTTCGTGCAAAGCCCGTCTGAACCTCGTCGGCGATGAGCAATATGCCGTGCCGGTCGCAGATCTCGCGGAGTGCGGTGAGAAGATCGTGGGGCGCTGGGTAGAACCCGCCTTCGCCCTGCACGGGTTCGATGATGATCGCAGCGACGCGTTCGGGGTCGATGCTTGCTGCAAAGAGCCGATCGAGAGACTGAAGCGTCTCGCCTGGAGCCCGGCCCTCCGAATTCGGGAAGGGCAAGTGAAACACCTCGGGCGGCATCGGCCCGAAGCCACGCTTGTAATTGCTGACCTTGCCTGTGAGTGCCGTGGCCATCAGGGTCCGTCCGTGAAAGGCGCCGGTGAAGGCGATGACGGCCGATCGGGCCGTCGCCATGCGCGCAATCTTGACGGCGCATTCCACGGCCTCGCTCCCGCTGTTGAGAAAAATCGTGCGGGCTGGCCGCGAAAACGGCGCCAGCGAATTTAGTCGCTCGGCGAGGCGAACATAAGACTCATATGCCAACACCTGAAAGGATGTGTGGGTAAAGCTGTCGAGCTGCGATTTGACCGCTTCGATCACTTTCGGGTGACGATGCCCGACATTCAGCACGGCAATCCCGGCTGCAAAATCAATGTAACGGTTGCCGTCAACATCCCAGATCTCGCTTTCCAACGCACGCGCGGCAACAAGCGGCGTTGCCGAGGCAATACCGCGCGGAACTGCGGCCGATCGGCGATCTTGAAATGTCAGGGTCATGCAATTTTCCCATCAATGGAGGTCAGTTCGGCTCTGGCGGCACAGGAAATGGCAGCCGTGCGGGCTGGCGGGCGCAAACCCGCCGAGGACGCAATATATGACCATTGGTCATATATCCGCAAGAGCGAGCGCAAAGGAGGACGCCGCTGGGAGTGGCCGCGGCCAGTGCGGTATGCAGAAGAGAGGTCTTTTGGCGCACGACGATATGTTTTTGGCGTCTTTGGCGATTGTTTGGGCCCGATTCTTGGATCAATGGGAGGGACTTCATATTCAGCAGAGGAAGGCGGAATTGATGCGCGACTTTGATTTTCAATGCGTGATTGACGGCGAAAACTATACGGTCAGTCAGCTTGAGCGCGTCCAGTATCTGCGTCACATTCTGATGCTACATCAGTTGAAGCGACTGGGAGCCGATGTGGCGCACGGCGAAAAGATGCTGTCGCATGACGATATTGACGGTCTTGGCCCCGAAGAGGCTCGGGCGGTGTCGATCGCGACGCGTCAGGCTTTCGATATCGACGGCATCAAGCATCTGTTCCGCAAGCAACTTTTGGAGGCGGACCGGCTGTGGAAGGCGGCGAACGATGCGCCGGACGGCGCGCCGCTGCTTCTTGCGCGCACGCAGATCACGGTGAGGGGCATCTCGCTCGAAGCGCTGGGCTCGGTCGTAAACCTCGACGCCATCCATCAATGCTATGCCTTGTTGCATCCCGACCATCATTTCGCGAGCGGCGACAGCGTCAGGCTCGAGCATATGGAGATTTTCGGCCATTATGGTGGCCCCACATGGCTCTATGCGCACCCCGACCAGTCGCTGACCGTCCCGGGCGTGGAGCGCGATCCCGATTATCCGATGGTCATGGCGGGAAGCACGACGCTTGGAAGCGACGGCACGCCGATGAACCTCTTTGCATACCATCAGTTCAAGCCGCTCGAACACGGCTTTTCGATCAAACAGTGCGCCGCCTTTCCGCCGCGAACGCCGCAGGTCATCGTCGATGGTCACAAGGTCCATCTCGCGATTGAGATCCTGGAGGCGACAAAGCTTGCCGCGGCGCGCTAAAATTGGAGGAGCCCAAAAATGCAGGTAACACCCTTATTGCCCGACAGTGTCGCATCCTTTGGGGGGCGCATTACTGACATCGACAGCCACGAGATGTTGCCCGCGCAGGTGTGGGTCGACGTCTTTGGCGAGATCACGCGCCCGTGGGCTGAACGCGCCATGCGAGTCAAGCCGAATGGGGGGGCGCAAAATATCATCAGCGTTCCAGGTTTTGAGGGTGACGTTGCCGAGATGGATCCTGAAGCGGTCTGGACGACCAAGGGGCCCTCGGCGCCAGGCGCGGCGGACATGAACCGCCGGCTCGAGCTTATGGATGTGATGGGACTGTCCCGGCAGCTAATGTTTCCGTCCGGCCCCGGTCTGGGGGGGCTCGCGCTGTACGGATCCCCGAACGATGCGCAAAAATATGGCGTTGCCAGCTTCGGCGTCACCGACGACAATTTCTACACGCTCGCACGCGACCTGATGGACAATTACAACCGCTGGGCCGTGGAGGTGGCGAAAATATCGAGCCGATTCCGTCCGGTGGCGCCCATCTATGGGGACACGCCGGAGGAATTGATCGCTGTCACCAAGAAACTCATCGATCAGGGCATCCGTGCAGTGCTGATTTCCGCGCCGCGTCTCCCTGGGGGCAGGTCGCCTGCCAACAACGACCTTGACCCCTTCTATGCGATGCTAGCCGAGGCGAATGTGGCGCTGACCCTGCACATCGGGGGCGAGGACCTGTTCCTGCGCACGAATGATTGGGTCAAGGCGGCCGCGTTCGAGGGCTATAAGGAAACCACGGAAGTTCTGCTCAATCCCTGGAAGCTCTCGACCTATCATCTTGCCGCGCAGAATTTCATCGGAACGATGGTGGTGGGCGGCGTCTTCGACCGCCATCCGACGTTGCGCGTCGGCGTCACCGAATTCACCGCATACTGGATCGGGCCGCTCGCCCGCGCGCTCGACATCTGGTACGAGCATGACTTCTCGCTCAAGCCCAAGGTGTTCGCGGACGGATCGGAAGGTCGCCGTCTGCCGATGAAGCCTTCCGAATACATTAACCGCAATGTGCGGGTATCGCCGTTCGATTTCGAACCCGTCGGCGAATATATCCAGATGTATGGTCTTGAGGATGTCTACTGCTTCGCCAGCGATTTTCCGCACGTCGAGGGCGGGAAGGATCCGGTGGGAGCCTTTGCGGCGTCGCTCGAGCCCCTGGGACCGCGGGTAATGGAGAAATTTTTCGTCACCAATGGCGAATTTCTGATGCCGAACTGACGGCAGTCCGCACCGGCCGCGCGTCTTGAGGGGGCGGCGGGTTCGCGGGCATCCTCGCCGCGCTCCCGCGCGACGCCGCCTGGCCTCCAAAGGCCAGGCCGCCGCGAGAGCGCGGCATTTTTGTTCCTGGGCGCCGCCGGCGCAGCGCAACTTTCTTCGGCGGTCCAATCTGATGTTTCGTTCAATTGCATAGGCATCTGGAGCGAACCGCCTTTTCATGGCTCGCTTGACGTGAGCTTTCTGCACGAATATACAAATTGTATATTGTGAGTCACGAAACAGGGATGGAGAGGCCGAATGGGCGCAGCGAAGCCGGTCGAGATGGAATCCAACCGCGCAGTCCATGCGACGCGCGAGGAGCGGCGTGCGGCCCTTCTCGCCGCGGTGGAGGAAGTCGGCCCGGTGCTGGAGGCCGAGGCCGCGGGGGCCGAGGATGAACGCCATCTCACGCCGGCGGCTCTCACGGCGCTGCGTCGTTCGGGGCTTCTCGGACTGAAGCTGCCGCTGGAGCTTGGTGGGTTCGAAGCGGACAATGCAGTCCAGTATGAGGTGATCGAACGCCTTGCCTACCATAGCACCGCGGCCGCCTGGTGCATGTTTATCTATACCGATATTCTCGGGAAAGTGGCCGCCTGCCTCCCCGATGAGGGCGTCGCCCGGCTGCTTGCCGGGGAGGGGCTTCCCCTAACGTGCGGGGGCGGGGGGCTCATCCCTGGATCGCTTGTTCCCGTGGAGGGCGGCTACCGGCTCAGCGGCCGCTGGATTTACGGCAGCGGCAGCAGCGGCTCGGACTATTTCATGGTCATGGGGGCCGACAAAACAGGTGCAGGAGAGCCGCAACTGGTGTTCTGCCTTGTTCCCTCGCGCGATATGACCGTTGAGGATAATTGGCACGTCGTGGGAATGCGCGGGACCGGCAGCGCGGACTATCACGCGAAGGATGTCTTTGTACCCGCCGCGCTGACATTTCCCTTTCCTGGTCCGCCGCTGCGGGGCGGCGCGATCTTCAAACTGGGGCTGATGGGCTATTCGGCCCATACCATTGCATCGGTGGCGGTCGGCGGCACTCTCAGGGCACTTGATGAAATAGGCAAAATGGCCGAAACCAAGGCGCGGGGCTATTCAAGCAAGACCCCCTTGGCGCGCCGCAGCGTGTTCCAATCCTTTTTGGGGCAGTCGCGGCTGCGGCTGATGGCCATGCGCGCGATGATGATCGATGTCGGGCAGCGGCTTGTCGCTGAAGCCGAAAGCCTTAGTGACAATCCCCTTCATACCGAGATCGAAAGCCGCGCCGCTGCATCCCTCGCGACGCTGGCCGCGGTCGAGGTGATGAGCGGTATCATGCGCTACGCCGGAGGGGAGGGGGCCCGGGCGGGGCATCTGATCGAGCGGACCATGCGCGATGTCCAGATGGCGCAGACGCACTTCTATGTCAGTGACAGTTCATTCGAGCTGCACGGGCGAAGCCTCCTCGGCGAGACCGATCTGGACGCAACGGCATGAACGCGATTATCTCAACCCGTCCCGCGGAGGAAGATGCGCCCGTGTCCCAGTCCGTCGCAGAGGCTACCAAAATGGTGATGCGGCGCGCCGCCAAGTCGGTCTGGATCATCGCATCCTGCCACGAGGGCAAGCGATTTGCGATGGCGGCCACCGCGGTCGATGTGTTCTCTCTCGATCCCCCTTCGATGCTTATCTGCGTCAATCATGGGGCAAGCTTACATCCCGTGCTGTCGTCGGGGGCGAATTTCTCGGTCAACTTGCTGGGCGCTGAGCAGGAAGAGATAGCCCAAGCCTGCGGGGGACGGCTTCGCGGAGAAGACCGTTTCTCGGTCGGCACCTGGATCGCAGACCCTGAAACCGGCGTCCCGTTACTCGCCGATGCCCAGGGCTCGATGGTCTGCGTCAAGCGCCGCACTCTGAGCCACGGTACCCACGAACTGTTCGTCGGCGACGTGCTGAATGTGCGCGAATCCGGTGCGATCCAGCCGATGATCTATGTGAACGGTCGATATTACACCTTCCGTTCTCGCATCGATGTCGCTGGCTCCACCTAGGACATTTGGAGATGCGAAACGCGGTTCTACTTGAAGCTATTTCCCTGGGTTCCCCTGTCTTGCGCCTCGAGCCTAACGCCGCGCATGCGCGCTGCAAGGCCGGCCGCCGCGCTATCCCGGGGAGGGGAGGGAGAGTCTGATCATGCGAGCGACGATCGCGACCCTCGCTCATGATGCGGCCCGAGCCTTCAGCGAGAAACGGGCAGTGTCGGTTTCTGGCGACAAGGCCCTCAGCTTTGCCGAGATAGACAGGCTGGCGGGGCAAGCCGCCGGCAAGCTCATGGCACTCGGCCTTCACGCCGGTCACCGGGTCATCCTTCATTTGCCGAACGGGTGGCGATGGATCATTGCCTACCACGCCCTAGCGCGCATGGGCGCTGTGGTCGTTCCCGCCAATATCCTGCTCTCCGCCGCCGAAATCAGTTTCATTGCGGCCGATTGCGAGGCGAACGCCATTATCCTCCCGGGTGATCGAGCCTCCAAGGTCGACGTCGGCGAGGCCCTCGTTGTGACCGATGACGGGACGGCCGGGACTCCATTCGACGCGCTTCTCGATGGTGAATGGCTCGAACCGCTTGCCTGTAGGCCGGACGACCTCTTCACCATCGGCTACACCTCGGGCACGACCGGTAAGCCCAAGGGCGCCATGCTCAGCCACGGCAATATTTTCGCCAGCGTGTCGCACACCGCCACGATTCACGTCAGGACGCGCCACGACCGCGTCTACTCAGCGCTCCCGCTGCCGCATGTCTACGGCAATGTCGTGATGAACAGCTGCTTTCTTACAGGCGCCTCGCTCTTCCTCGCGGAGCGGTTCGACGCTGGAGCCGCGCTCAAGGCGATCGAACAGGATCGCATCACGCTCTTTGAGGGCGTGCCGACAATGTATTACCAGCTGCTCGCCCATCCGGCGCTGGAGGGGGCGGACCTGTCGAGCCTCACACGCTGTACCGTCGGCGGGCAAACCATGCCCGTTTCGAAGCTGGATGCGGTCGCAGAGCGTTTTGGATGTCCGATACTCGAGTTATGGGGCATGACCGAAGTGGGCGGTCCGGCGACATCGCATTCGCCCTGGTGGCCCCCGCGTCACGGCTCGATCGGCCTTCCCTTCCCGGGTACAGAACTTCGGATTGCCGCCGCCGACTGCTCGCAGGATGCGCCCACGGGCGAACCCGGCGAATTGATGGTGCGAGGATCGCTGGTCACCTCGGGCTACTGGCGCAACAAAGCGGCCACTTCGAGCGCGATCGATGCCGATGGCTGGCTCGCCACCGGCGATGTCGCCTACCGCGACGATGAGGGCTATTATTTTATCGTCGACCGCAAGAAGGACATGATCCTTACCGCGGGGTACAATGTCTACCCCGCCGAACTTGAACAGGTGATTGCGCGCTTCGAGGGCGTGTCGATGGTTGCGGTTGTCGGCATGGCCGATGAGGAAAAGGGCGAGGTGGCTCATGCCTTTGTCGTCCCGGAGCCCGGCACGGTGCCCGACGAGGCGTCGCTGATCGCGTACTGCCGCGAGCATCTTGCTGCCTACAAAATCCCCAGGGCCGTTCATTTTGTCGATGACCTGCCCAAGACGAGCACCGGCAAGATCCTTCGCCGCGCGCTGCGCGATCGGTCGGAACAGACCCAATAACCGGTCAAAATTCAGGAGGAGAGATGGCTATGGCTACCCAGGCGGAAAAGGCGACCTTCGATTTTTTCAGCGACTACACAATGACGATCGATGGCAAAAGCGCGACGTCCACGGCGACGTTCGAGGCGTTCAATCCGGCGACCGAGGAGGTGATCGCCTCGGTGCCGGACGCTTCGCGGGATCAGCTCGATTCTGCGATTGCCGCGGCAAAGTCGGCATTTGCGGGATGGTCCGCACGGCCCATCGCGGAGAGGCAGGCGCTGGTTGCGAAGATCGGCGACGTCATCGAGGCGCACGCCGAGGATTTCATGCGTCTTCTGACGCTCGAGCAAGGAAAGGCGCGCGCTGGCGCCGAATGGGAGATCGGCGGCTCGGTCATTTGGTGCCGTGAGATCGCAACCCAGAGCCTGGCGACGCATGTGGCGGAGAAGACCGAGAGCCGGACCGTGGAGACGAGCCGGGTGCCGCTGGGCGTCGTCGGCGGCATTACACCTTGGAATTTCCCTGTCCTGCTCGCGGTCTGGAAGATCGCGCCGGCATTGGTCGCGGGCAATACAATGGTGCTCAAGCCCTCGCCCTGGACGCCGCTTTGCACACTCAAGCTTGGTGAATTGCTGCGCGACGTCCTGCCTGCCGGGGTGCTCAACATTGTTTCGGGTGGAAATGATCTTGGCGCCTGGCTGACGCAGCACCCCGATGTGCGCAAGATCAGTTTTACCGGTTCGACCGCAACGGGACGCAAGATCATGGAAAGCGCCGCCGGCAATCTGAAGCGGATAACGCTTGAACTGGGCGGTAATGACCCGGCAATCGTGCTGCCCGACGTCGAGGTTGAAAAGACGGCCAAGGAGCTTTTCTGGGCGGCATTTCAGAACACGTCGCAGTTCTGCGTCGCGGCAAAACGTGTCTATGTCCATGCCGATATCTACGACAGTTTTGCCAAGGCGCTGGTGGATTACGCCAAGACCGTGAAAGTCGGCGACGGTTCGCAGCAAGGCACCGACCTTGGACCGATCCAGAACAAGATGCAGTTCGAGAAACTGAAGAATCTGCTGGACGACGCGCGCAGCGCGGGTCTGTCCTTCCTCCTTGGCGGCGAGATACCCGAGGGCAAGGGATATTTTGTTCCCGTGACCATCATCGACAACCCACCCGAGGATTCGCGCGTGGTTGTGGAGGAAGCGTTCGGACCAGTGCTGCCGCTCCTCAAATTCGACGACATTGAGGATGTGGTGGCCCGGGCGAATGACACCGAATATGGCCTTGCCGCCTCTGTCTGGGGCAAGGACATTGACACTGCGCGGCGCATCGCCGGGCGCATCGAAGCGGGGACTGTGTGGATCAACGAGATCCACAGCTTCTCGCCCCATGTCGCCTTTGGCGGCCACAAGCAGTCGGGCATCGGCATCGAAAATGCGCTCGAGGGTCTTGCAGAGTATACGAACTCCCAGACGATCGTGACCAATCGGGCGGTTTGAACCGACGAGTTGCCGAATGATGTCCACCGGTCGGCACCCCGTGCGCGCAAAGGGTAGGCCGGATGGTCTTCGATCAGGCTTCATCACCCTCGAGCGCGAAAGGATTTCGCGCAGCTCACGTCTGGGTGCCGGCAAGCGCCGCGCCTGTGGTCGGGCTTCATTTCCGGGCCGGGTTGGGGGAGGCCAATTTTGGCGTGTCGCGCTAGGTTTTTGTCATGTCCTGCCCTTGTGCGAGGGAGGGTAGTTTCGGAAAACTCGCAGGCGTTCGGTCGTCCCGGACCCGCATGGCCTCGTCTTTGAAGTGCTGGATCATGGGACGCGCCCCACGAATGAGAGGAACCAGAAAATGTCGGCAGTGCCGTCCTTGCCCGAAAATGTTGCGCCCTTTGCCGGCCGTATCCTCGACATTGACAGTCATGAGATGATTCCGGCTCAGATCTGGGTCGAGGTATTCGGCGACGTGGTCAAACCCTATGCCGATCGGACGCTCGCCTCATCGAAGAGGGCCGGAAACTTTAATGAACTGAACGCGCCGGATTATGTGGGGGACGTTCGCGAGATCGACCCCGAGACCGTCTGGATCACCGGCAAGGGGCCCAACGCTCCAGCCGCAAGCGATATGGGCCGGCGCGTCGAGCTCATGGATACCATGGGTATCAATAGGCAGCTGATGTTTGCGTCGGGACCCGGTCATGGGGGTCTTACCATGTATGCGTTCCGGAAGAATGTGGCGCCCCTCGCTGCCTCGCTCGGGATTGCGGAGGACGAATTCCATACGCTCGCTCGAAGGATGATGGACGCCCAGAACAATTGGTCCGTCGAGACGGCGAGGCGCATTCCGAGGCTGCGACCGGTGGCGCAGATTTATGGCGATACACCCGAAGAACTGATCGCGGTGGCCAAATCGGTGATCGATCGCGGAATCCGGGCCGTGCAGGTCGCACCCGCGATATTGCCCGGCGGCGTGTCGGCGGCGTCGAACGCGCTCGATCCGTTTTACGCGATGCTCGCAGAGGCCAATGTCGCTTTGACGCTCCATATTTCGAACGAAACCCAGTTTCTCGACCCCGAGTGGAACAATGCAAGGGCGTTCGAGGGGTTCAAGCAGACCACCGAGCTGCTGATGAGCCCGTGGTTTCTGCAGACATATCACCTGGCGGCACAAAACTTCATCGGAACCATGGTGGCGGGCGGCGTTTTCGATCGCCATCCGACACTGCGCGTCGCGGTGGCGGAGTTTACCGGCCACTGGATCGGCCCATTGGCCCACCAGCTCGATATCTGGCACGACAATAACCAGGCGATGCATCCGATGATGTTCGCCGACGGTAGCGAAGGGCGCCGTCTGCCGATGCGTCCTTCCGAATATATCGCCCGGAATGTCAGGGTTTCGGTTTTCGATTTCGAGCCGGTTGGCGAGTATATCCAGAAAAACGGCCTTGAAGACGTCTACTGCTTCATGAGCGATTATCCGCACACCGAGGGCGGCAAGCGACCGGTCGATAAACTCGCCGCATCGCTCGAGCCGCTGGGGCAGCGTGTGATGGAGAAATTCTTTGTGACCAACGGTGAACTCATACTGCCGGAGTGAGGCGAGAGCGATGACCAGAAAAAGGGAAGCCGTACTTTTCTTCATGCCCACATATCGCGGGTTTCACACCGCCGCGTGGCGCCGGGAAGGCGGGACGGAACGAGCCGTCGAGATGGATTTCGACATCATCCGCCGCCAGATACAGCTGGCGGAGCGCGGGAAGTTTCACGCGGCGTTCTTCGCAGACGGGCTGGTCGTTGGGATGGGGCCTGCCGATGTGAGCGTGGAGGCCCTGAGCCGCACCGCGGCGGGATCGAAATGGGAGCCGATGACGCTCCTGTCCGCGCTCGCTGCCTGCACCTCGCGGATCGGACTGCTCGGTACGGTGAGCACAACCTATTCCCAGCCCTATAATGTCGCGCGATTGCTCGCGTCGCTCGATCATATTTCGGGCGGGCGGGCTGGCTGGAATGTGGTCACCTCGGCGCACCCCAAGGTTGGCTTGAACTTCGGCGACGAAGCCTTGATGCCCCACGATGAACGCTACGCGCGGGGCGAGGAGTTCTTCGATGTCGTCGCCGGTCTGTGGGACAGCTGGGAAGACGATGCCTTCATTCGCGACAAGGCGTCCGGGCGCTATTTCGATCCCGAAAAGCTGCACGCACTCAACCATCGGGGCAAATATCTGTCGGTTGCGGGCCCGCTCAACATTGCGCGGCCCATCCAGGGACATCCCGTGATCGCGCAGGCGGGGTCTTCCAGGCCCGGGCGGGCGTTCGCCTCGCGCCATGCGGACGTGATCTACACCATGCAAGCCGAGATCAAACACGCCCAGGAATTTTACAGCGACATCAAGACGCAGGCCTCCGACGCCGGCCGCGATCCCGATCATGTCAAGATTCTGCCGGCGGTCATTTTCTCGGTCGGTCACAGCATGGCTCATGCGGAGGACAAGCTTGCCGAGCTCGATGCGCTCGTGGATCCCGTGGTCGGCATGGAGCTGCTCAGCGCGGTCCTCAAGGTCGATATGTCGGCCTATCCGATCGACGGGCCGGTGCCTGACGTGCCCGAAGACCAGAGCGGATCGCGGACCACGCAGAAATATTTCCTCGACATCGCCAAGCGCGACAATCTGACCATCCGCCAGCTGATGCAGGTCATGGCGCGATCATCAGCCATTCCGGGCACGGCCCAGAGCATCGCGGACCGGATCGAGGAATGGATGGAAGCGGATGCAGCAGACGGGCTCAACGTCCAGTTTGCCAATGACGAGGATTCGCTCGGCATCTTTGTCGAAGAAGTCATCCCCGAACTGCAACGGCGGGGTCTTTTCCATACCGAGTATCGCGGCAGGACACTGCGCGAGAACCTCAGGGTCCCGCGGCCCCAAAACCGCTTTGCCGCGAAACCGAGCGGATCGGCGCCCCGTCCGAGCCTCGCCGCCGCGGAATGACCGCATTCGGGAAAATTCAGGAGATATGACCATGGGATATCAGAGCCTGACGCGGGCATCGGTTCAGGACGAACTCGAACGGGCGCATTATGCGGTACATTTCGCCAACCAGAGGCTTGTGAAAGGTGACTGGAGTGAGCCGGCCTATGTGTCGGCGCGCAACGCCCTCGACGAGGTAATGCTGATCCTCTCCAAGGCGAAATGGCTTTTTGGGCGCGTCACGGGAACGCTGGCAGGGTATGAAGATCCCTTCGAGACTCCGGAGGCTGAGGCGAGCGCGCTCGAGGCCGCTTCGGCGCTGTTCAAACAGGCGATATCGCGCGCTGAAGAGATCAAGCACTGTCTTGAAACATCGGCGCCTTTGCCGCCGCTGAAATTGCAGGGACGGCTTGACTCCAAGGGAACCGAGATTCTCTTTTTTGACGATGTGCCGATCGTTCCCTCGGTGAACCCGATCGTTGTCCTGAAGGGCTCCAATCGCGAGATGGGGCGCCAATATGCCGAGCAGCTGCTCGACATCTATGGCGCCTTCATTTTGCAATGGCATGGGCGCCGCAAATTTACGTCTGAGAATCTCGCCGAAATCGCCAAATGGGAAGCCCAGCTTCAACAGCATATGCCCGAGGTTCTCGATTTCGCACGCGGGTGGGCGGAAGGCGCAACCGACCGCGGCGTTGCGATGAGCTACGAGCAGGCGCTGTCGATCTGGACCGGGGTCAATCCCCCGGCAGTGGCACCGGAACTGATGGAGGACGGAGGGCTGTTCAATGCCGAGAAAAGCGCCGAGTCCATTCGGCCTCCCGCGGGCAACGACATGTGCAGCGGCGTTGGTGGTTGGGGACGCGCCACGGCTGACGGTGAACTTGTCTTCGCCGCAACGCAGGACAATGACTGCGCCTTCACGGTGACCATCATTGCCTTCCCGGACGACGGCAATGCCTTTGTCTATACGCCCTTTGCTGCGAACGGGTCGATACCTGTCATGGGACCCCACTTCATGGCCGGCCATCCGGGCATGAACAACAAGGGTCTCGCCTATGTCCATCATGGCGGTGCGGGGGGCACCGAGGCGCCCCACGAATGGGGTTATGGCATCCGTCGCGGTCCCATGACATTCCACCTCCTCCAGTACGCGAGTTCAGCGAAGGAGGCGCTGGAAAAGATACTCACCTACCCCGTGGGCGATCTTGGCGTGGTCCTCGGCAGCGTTGGCGGCTTCTGGGCCGACAAAAATTATGGATTCGTGCTCGAAGGTCGGCCCGGTGCTCCCAATCCGCCCAATCCGGTCATCCGCGAGGTCACCTTTGACCGGGAAGGGAAGGCGTACGACTTTCTTTATGCCAACAACAATTCCATCAGCCCGCTTTCGGGCCACGCGAACAATGCCCCCAGTCCGGAGCTCGGCGGTTACACATACGAGCTGGAAGCTGGATGGTACACAGCGGATCCCAAGCTCATTCATGCCGACGGCATCGTCAAGTCGATGTGGCGGCGGGCTGCACGATGCAGCGCGGCGCGCAACCGTTACCTGCACCGCATGATGCTCGCGGGTTACGGCCGTGTCGATCTCGATTACGTCACCATGATGTACCGGCAGAGCGGCGAAGTCCCCCCCGGCACATTCGAGGAGATCTCCGAGCGCTTCAATGCAGGCGAGGAATGGAATGTTTCGACCGGGCACCGCATGAATGCGTTTACGGCCGTTGCCAGGGCGGACAATGGGGACAAGGGCGTATATCGCGGCTGCATCGGCCCCGCCAACCGGGCCGTCAGCAGCAAGGACCCGGGGCACGGCTACTATTATTACGACGAGACCGCGGCGTTCTGGGAAGTGACTCTGGCCAGGGATCCCGAAGCAGTGTGTGAACAGGCCTGCCAACTGGCCGAGCAGCGCATCGACACGGCCGCCCAATCGCTGGGGACGGTTGATCGCCAGAGCTTTGCCGGCTTTGCCGCGTTGGAGGCCTATCTCGCTGAAGCGCGCGGTGCTGTGAGCGAAGGGATGGAGATTGTGCGGGGCGCACCGGCTCGCGGGAATGCCCGCTGGGCTGCCATTGCCCGCGCTGTGCGCCGGTTTACGCGCGCGCAGGTCCGCGCCCATCAGGTAATTGAGGGCATTCGAAAGCCCGCAGACAGGCCCGAGATGCTCTGCGCGTGCGAGCTCGCCGCCGAATGAAGCGACCGGACCGCTGAGGCAGACCCCGCGATCATTACCTTGGCCGCAAGAGCTTCGGCGGGCTCGGGTAGCGGGGGCCCGCCAGGCGCGGAAACGCAAAGGGACATTTGTGGACGAAGTTGAAGCCGATATCCGCAAGCAATTGGCGGCCTGCTACCGGCTTGCGGCGCAGTTCGGGCTGACCGACCTCGTCTCTACCCACATTTCAGCGAGCGTGCCTGGCACTGCTGACATTCTGATCAATCGCTACGGCTTGCTGTTCCACGAGGTCACCGCGAGCAACCTCCTGCGCATGCCCATTGACGGTCCCAGGCTCGGCAGTGTGAACCCCGCAGGGGCGCTGATTCACACCGCAATCCACGGCGCGCGGCCCGACGTCGGCTGCGTCATGCACACTCACACGGTCGCCGGCGTGGCCGTCTCGTGCCAAGAGGATGGGCTGCTGCCGATCAGCCAGCATGCCCTGCAATTCTACGCAGGCATTGCCTATCATGATTATGAGGGCATTGCGTTGCTCGATGGCGAGAAGGCGCGCTTGGTCTCCGACCTGGGCGAGCATCGGGTCATGATCCTGAGAAACCATGGCCTTCTCGTCGCGGGTCGGACCGTCGCCGAAACTTTTACCCTGATGGTCAACCTGGAGCGCGCGTGCCAGATCCAGTTGCGCGCGCAGGCTTCGGGCGCAACCCTCACTTTTCCTTCCCCCGATATCTGCGCCCTCACTGCGCGCCAGCATGAAGGCTTTGCCGGCCAGCCTGTGGGGGAAGCGGAATGGCAGGCCCTTGTCCGCGACCTTCGCCGCACCGACCCCGAATTTGAGGCTTGATCATGACCAGCGGATATGGCTCCGTCGTCTTTCCCGATGCCACGCCCTTGCTGCTCGAGGCGCTGGCGCAGGTGCCGAATCCGATCGGGGACCTGGTGGTTCACATGGATCGGCCCGACGAGGCGGCGCTCATCGAGAGGCTGAAGGGTCACGCCGTTGCGATCAATAACGAAAGTTATTTTACCCGCACGGTGATCGAGCAATGCCCCGATCTGCGTGCGATCGTGTTTCTCGGCACGGGCTATTCGAGTTACATCGACGTGGAGGCATGCGCTGAACATGGCGTCGCCGTTCATGGTGTGACCGGCTATGGTGACCGCACGGTCGCCGAGCATGCGATCGCAATGCTCTTTGCGGTCTATCGCGACATTCCCCGGCAGGACGCACTCATGAAAAGCGGCGGTTGGGATGGAGCGCCGATCGGCGAGCTATACGGCAAGACGATTGGTCTGGTCGGCTTTGGAGCGATCGCGAGGGAGACTGCGAATATCGCCCTCGCGCTCGGCATGCGCGTCCTGGTCTCCAGCCGGAGACCGGTCCCGGACAATCGGATAAGGACCCTTGATCTTGAGTCTCTCCTGTCCGAGGCGGACATTGTATCGCTGCATCTCGCGCTGAACCCCGAGACCTTGGGTCTTCTGGACGCGGCGCGTCTTCGCCGGATGAAGCGAGGGTCCATCTTGATCAATACGGCACGCGCCGCCTTGCTCGACGAAGCCGAGCTCGTGGCGATGCTCGACGACGGGCATCTGGCAGGCGCTGCTATCGATGTCTATCCGACCGAACCGCTGCCGGCAGACCACCCTTTGCGGAAAATTCCAAATCTGATCCTGACGGCCCACACCGGCTGGCAAAGCCCGGAAGCTGTTGGCCGTCTGGTTTCCCGTGCCGCCGAGATTGTGCACGCGGCACGTGCCGGGTGACCGCCCTTCGCACCTATAGGGTCGGACCCGGGAGCGCTTCGGTCTCACCGCGAGCCTTCAGGACGCAAGGGTAGCAGAGGCCGTCCATGCGGTCTGCCGCTTCCAGGCCCGGGATTCTTCATCGGCACGCGCCGGTCGCGGCCGGCGACGCAGGCCTATGGGGACGAAGGCGTCCCCGCCGACCGCGGCATCGCCCGAAGGCCTGAATATTGCACGGCTCCAAGGGATAAGCTTGCGAATTTCCGCAACGTAAACTTGCCCTGCGGGTCGAAATTCTTGTGGGCCGGGCCTTGCGCAACGCGCCGATTGGGCCGACATGTGCCGCATGAAAGCAACAGGGGAAGCGGCGTAATGATAGAGGATGTCGAACTGGGCGAGGATGGCAAGGTCGCCGTCCCGGATCACGTCGCAGCGGCCGTTCGCACGCTGATCGAATGGGCGGGCGACGACCCCACGCGTGAAGGATTGCTTGACACCCCGAAGCGCGTCGCGCGCGCGTGGAAGGAATATTGCCAGGGCTATGGCGAGGACCCCTCGGCGCATCTGTCGCGCACGTTCCAGGAAGTCGGCGGCTATGACGAGATCGTCCTGCTGCGCGACATACCTTTCCAGTCGCACTGCGAACATCATATGGCGCCGATCACCGGCAAGGCGTCCATTGCTTATCTGCCCAAGGACCGCGTCGTTGGTATTTCCAAGCTAGCACGCGTCCTCAATGGCTTTGCAAGGCGGCTACAGGTGCAGGAGCGGCTGACCGCAGAGGTCGCGCAGTGCATCTGGGAAAATCTTCATCCGCAAGGCGTTGCCGTCGTGATCGAAGCGCAGCACGGCTGCATGACCGGCCGCGGCGTTCGCACGCCCGGGGTCGGCATGGTCACCAGCCGTCTTCTCGGCTGCTTTCTCGACGACGAGCGCAGCCGCAAGGAAGTGCTGAGCTTGATGGGCTATTGATCGCCGAGGCGAGGAAGCGCGGCCCATATCCTTGTGCGGATCTTTCGGCGGCGCGATTTGGCCGCGCCAAATGTGTCGGCCTGATGGGGGCCGCACCCCGTTCAGCCCGGGCTTTGCGGCCAGAATTCTCTCCGCCCTCAGCGCAAAGAAAAAGGCCCCGGAACGCAGGGTTCCGGAGCCTTTTTTCTGTCTCGCAAGAGAAGAAGCTTAAGCTTCTTCGCCCTCGTCTTCGTCGGCAGCCGGAGCTTCCTCGGCGGCGGTTTCCGACGGCGCCGCGGCTTCTTCGAACTCGTCCTCGCTGTCGGGTTCGAGCGCAACCGCAGCAGCGGCAGCCTGTTCTTCCTCGAACATGGCGGCGATGACGTCGATGCCCTGGCTCTGCATTTCAGCTTCGTCGGGCGAACGCGCGACGTTGACGCCGACGGTCACCACGACTTCGGGGTGCAGCTTCACCTTGACGTCGACGAGGCCGAGCGACTTGATCGGGCGTTCGAGCTCGACCATTGCCTTGGTTACGCCCTCGACACCGTCCTCGGTCAGCGCCTCGACGATGTCGCGCACCGAAACCGAACCATAGAGCTGGCCGGTGTTCGACGCCTGGCGGATGAGGACGACCTGCTTGCCGTCGATGTCCTTGGCGCGGCCTTCGGCAGCTGTGCGGCGCTCAGCGTTGTCGGCCTCGATCTTCGCGCGGTTTGCCTCGAACAGCTTGCGGTTGGCTTCGTTCGCACGAAGCGCCTTGTTGTTCGGGAGCAGATAGTTGCGGGCAAAGCCATTCTTGACGGTGACGACGTCGCCGATACCGCCCAGTTTCTCGATACGTTCGAGCAGGATGATTTCCATGACGCTGCCCTCCTTACTTCACGATGTAGGGGAGCAGGCCGATGTGGCGGGCGCGCTTGATCGCCTTCGCCAGCTCACGCTGCTTCTTGGTGGACACCGCGGTGATCCGCGACGGGACAATCTTGCCGCGCTCCGACAGATACCCCTGGAGCAGACGAACGTCCTTGTAATCGATGACCGGAGCGTCCTTCGCGCTGAAGGGGCAGGTCTTGCGGCGGCGGAAAAAGGGTCGTGCCATTGTGCTGTTCCTTATTCTTCGCCGTCGCGGTCACGGCCACGGCCGCCGCGGCGTTCCTGCTTGCGCATCATCACCGAGGGACCCTTTTCGAGTTCGTCGACCTTGATGGTGAGCCAGCGGATGATATCTTCGTTGATCGCAGCCTGACGCTCGATCTCTGCGATGGCTTCGCCCGAGACTTCGGCCGACAGCATCACATAGTGACCCTTGCGGTTCTTCTGGATCTTGTAGGCGAGCTGCTTGAGGCCCCAGGTCTCGGTCTTGTGGACCGTGCCCTTGAATTCGCCAATGACGTTGGTGACGGTTTCCGCCAGCGCATCGACCTGAGCCTGGCTCAGATCCTGACGCGCAATAAAGACATGCTCGTAAAACGGCATGATTTGCGTCCTTCGATTTGGCCGATCGCTGATTTCGCGCCAATCGCGAAACCCCTCCGGCTGTCGTCCGGCTTTGCGTACCAGTGCAAAGCAAACGGGGCGAACGGCACAAGGCCTCGCCCCGGATGCGGGCGCCTATACAGATTCGCGCGGAGAAATCAAGCGCGAGCGAGCTTTTCGAGGAGGTCATGCCCGAATTCGGTGAGCGTGTCGTCGCGCGCGCCGAGGATCAGGATGCGGTCGCCCGGTCTCGCCTCGCCGAGCATCGCAGCGCCGCACTCGGTGCGCTTCGCCAGATGCACCGCATTGCCTCCGGCTGCTGCGATGTCGGCGACGAGCGCCTCGCTGCCGATGCTGCGGTCGACCGTGCCGCCGAAATAGACGGGATCGCAGACATAGAGCTTGTCGCCGTCCCGCATTCCCTTGGCGAAGCTCGCCGCAAGCTCCCTGCCCATCTGGCGGAGCGGCCCATAGCCGTGCGGCTGGAAGAAGAGAAGCGCACGCCCTGGCAGTTCTGCGGCGGCGGCGAGCGTGGCTGCGACCTTGTCGGGATTGTGCGCAAAATCATCGATCACGGTGACGCCGCCGGCCTGGCCGAGCACCTCGTAGCGCCGCGCGAGGCCCGCAAAATCGGTAAGCGCAGCGACGGACTGTGCAAGGGGGATATTGACCGCGCGCGCCGCGGCGATCGCGGCGAGCGCGTTGGCGGCGTTGTGACGGCCGGGCATCCGGAGCCGGACCTCGTGGCTGTCCCCGGCGAAGTGCACATGGAAGCGGCATCCATCGGCGAGCGGTTCGAAACCGCTGCCCCTCACCGCCGCCGCGTCGGAGAAACCGAAGCGCAGGACATTGCCTCCGCTCAGCAGCGGCGCGGATTCAGGATCGTCGGCGTTGATCACCGCGACCCGCGCCTTCGCCGCAAAATCGCCGAACAGTCGGTGCAGTTCAGCGATACTCTTGTGGTCGAGACTGATATTGGTGACCACTGCGACGTCGGGGCAATAGAGCGCGATCGAACCGTCGCTCTCGTCGACTTCGCTGACATAGGTCCCCGTATCCCCGACCAGCGCGCTTGCAAAGGGGGTGCCGGCACGCGCAAAATTGCGCATCACCGCGCCGTTCATCACCGTTGGCTTGCGGCCGGCGCTTTCGAGGATCCACCCGATCATGCCGGTGACGGTCGACTTGCCGCTCGTCCCGCCGACGCCGATCGCGCGTTCGGCCTCGTTGAACAGCGCGGCGTTGAGATCGGCGCGGGTGAGGCGCGCAAGGCCGAGCGCCTTGGCTGCCGCGACGTCGGGAACGCTGTCCTCGACCGCGGCCGATGCGACGAGCGTCTGTCCCGCCCCGACGCCGCTCCCGTCCTGCGGAAAGAGGGCGATGCCGCGGCTTTCGATCCAGCCGAACTTTGCAGCTGAGCGGCCCTGGTCTCGGCTCCTATCGGAGCCCGCGACCGAAGCGCCGCGCGCGGCGACGATCATTGCCAGCGGCAGCATGCCCGACCCGCCGATGCCGCAGAAGAAATAGGATTTGTTTTCGGCCATCGCGCGGCGTTATGGCTTTGGCGAAGGCTTTGCAACCAGAGCGGTAATCCTCATCTGTCCGCATCGCGCAGCATCCTCGGCACACGGCGAGCGCCCAAAGGTCTCGGCGCTCGCGGCAGACGGAGTATAAAGGTTAAGGTCATGCGCATCGGTATTGTCGCCCCCTCCACGCCGATCCTGCCTGACGACGCCGAAGCCGTGCGCGCGATTGCCGCGATCGGCTATCCGGGCGTTGAACTCATTTTCGACGGGCAATGTTTCGCGGTGCACGGCCATTTCGCGGGCGAGGATGGGCATCGCTTCGCCGCCCTTGTCGAAATGGCAAACCGCCCCGACATCGATGCTATCTGGTTCGCGCGCGGCGGCTATGGCGCGTGCCGCATCGCCGAAGATGCGGTCGCTGCGATGACCCCTGCGGCGCGCGGCAAGGCGTTTCTCGGCTATTCGGACCAGGGCAATCTCCTCGCCTGCCTCTACCGCGAAGGCTTCGACCATGTCGCCCACGGACCGATGGTTGCCGATATTCGCCGCGAGGGCGGAGAGGCTGCGGTACAACGCGCGCTCGACTGGCTCGTCGCGCGCGATCCGGCGGCGTGCGAGCCCGGGCTCGAGCATGGCGCGCGCCACGCCGCGTTCAATCTGATGACATTGTCGATGCTGCTCGGAACGCCGCTTGAGCCCGACCTTGCAGGCCATGTGCTGCTCGTCGAAGAGGTGAGCGAATATCTCTACGCCTTCGACCGCGCCTTCTTTCATGTTGCGACCGTGCTCGCGCCGCGCGGGCTCGCGGGTCTTCGCCTCGGCCGCGTCAGCGACATTCCCGAGAACGACCGGCCCTTCGGCATGGAGGCCGAGGAGGTTGCGCGCGGCTGGTGCGCGCGCACCGGCATCGCCTGGCTCGGCCGCGCTGATATCGGCCACGATGCGGCGAACAAGGTCGTGCCCTTCGGCTTGCATCGAGCCGGGTGAGGGAATAGGCGCGGGCCGGATAGAGAACAGGCAGGGGACGCAATATGCGCGCATTCATTTTTCCGGGTCAGGGCAGCCAGGCGGTCGGTATGGGCAAAGGGCTCGCCGAGGCGTCGCCGGCGGCGCGCGAGGTGTTCGAGGAGGTCGACGAGGCGCTCGGCCAGAGTCTCTTCAAACTGATGAGCGAGGGGCCCGAGGACGAACTCACCCTCACCGAAAACGCTCAGCCCGCGATCATGGCGAACGCGATCGCAACGCTGCGCGTGCTCGAGAAGGAAGGCGGTGTGACGCTTGCCGCCAAGGCCGATTATGTCGCGGGCCACAGCCTCGGCGAATATAGCGCGCTCTGTGCAGCCGGGGCATTCGACCTTGCAACAACCGCGCGGCTTCTCAAGACCCGGGGGCAGGCGATGCAGGCGGCGGTCCCGGTCGGCGTCGGCGCGATGGCGGCACTGCTTGGCGCCGACATCGATACCGCGCAAAAGCTTGCGGATGCTGCGGCCGAGGGCGAGGTCTGCACCGTCGCCAACGATAACGACCCGTCGCAGGTCGTCATCTCGGGTCACAAGGGCGCGGTCGAGCGCGCAGTCGCGCTGGTCAAGGATTATGGCATCAAGCGGGGCGTGCTTCTGCCCGTATCGGCGCCCTTCCACTGTCCGCTCATGCAGGCCGCGGCCGACGCGATGGCCGAGGCGCTCGGCGCGAACCCGCCGGCGGCACCGCTCGTTCCGGTGTTCGCGAATGTGACGGCCGGCCCCGTGAGCGATGCCGACACGATCCGCGACCTCCTCGTCGCCCAGGTCACCGGCCGCGTGCGCTGGCGCGAAAGCGTCGCCGCGATGGAAGCGATCGGCGTTGAACAATTCGTCGAACTCGGCGGCAAGGTCCTCTCGCCGATGGTCAAGCGCAGCGCGTCGGGCGAGGTCGAGACGGCGAGCGTGATTTCGATGGATGATATCGAAGCGCTGCTGAAGACGCTTTGAGGCTTTTTCGCTTTCAGGAGAGTAGAATGTTCGATCTTACCGGCATGACCGCCCTCGTTACCGGTGCTTCGGGCGGCATCGGGTCCGCGATCGCTGCCGCGCTCGCGGCGCAAGGCGCCCGGCTCGCGGTGTCGGGGTCCAATGCCGACAAGCTCAATGCCTTTCGCGATACGCTTGGCGGGGATCATGTGGCGCTGCCTTGCGATCTCGGCGCCGCCGCCGCGGTCGATGCGCTGGTGCCTTCGGCGCTCGACGCGCTGGGCGGAACGCTCGACATCCTCGTCAACAATGCCGGCGTGACGCGCGACAATCTGATCCTGCGGATGAAGGACGAGGAATGGTCGGATGTCATCCGCATCAACCTTGAGGCCAATTTCCGTCTGGCGCGCGCTGCAGCCAAGCCGATGATGAAGGCGCGCTTCGGGCGCATCATCTCGATCACCAGCGTCGTCGGCGCGACGGGCAACCCCGGGCAAGCCAATTATGCTGCGTCGAAGGCCGGCGTCACCGGCATGACCAAGGCGCTCGCGCAGGAGCTTGCGAGCCGGAATGTGACCGTCAACTGCGTCGCTCCCGGATTTATCGCGACCGCGATGACCGAAGTTCTCCCCGACGCGCAGAAGGAAGCGCTCAACCAGCGTATTCCCGCGGGCCGGATGGGCGAGGGCAGCGACATCGCCGCCGCGGTCGTCTATCTCGCCTCGAAGGAGGCCGGATATGTGACTGGCCAGACCATCCATGTGAACGGCGGGATGGCGATGCTCTCCTGAATGCGAACGGACCGGGTCCGGCCAGGCCGGACCCGGTCCCCGGGGGCGAGCCGAGGAGGGGTCAGAAGCTCGCCCGCGCCGTGAGACGGAAATCGCGCCCCGCAAGCGGCACATAATCCTTGGTGAAGCTTGCATGGCGGCGCGCCTCGACGTCGAAGATATTGTTCGCCGACAGGCTGAGTGTCAGATTCTGTGCGTCGGGAAGAGGGCGCCAGCTCAGCGATGCATTGACGAGCGTGAAGCCCTTGGTCGTGGTTTCAAATTGCGCGACCCGGCGCTGACGATCGGTCCACTCGGCCTCAATCCGCGCATCGATCCTATCGCTTTGCGCCTCGATGCCCCCCAGCACGCGCAGGGGAGGTATCCGCGGCACATTGCGGTCGAGCCCGGCGTCCCTGATCCTGGCGCGCGTCATGTCGGCGGTGACGTCGCCGACGATGTTGAACCCGCCGAGCTGCGCGAGCCGCGCGCTCGCTTCGGCCTCGAACCCCCAGACTTGCGCCTCGCGCTGGAAATACTGGAAGACGGGCAGCTCATCCTTTTCGGCGCCGGTTGCCGCTGAATAGATGAAATTGTCGAACCAGTTCGCATAGCCGGTCAGGCTGAGATTGAAGGCGCCCGTCTCGAGCTTGAACGAGGCTTCGGCGCCCCAGTTTGATTCGCTCTTGAGGTCGGGATTGCCGAGCTCAAAGCTCTGGGTTGCGATGTGCGGGCCGTTCGACAAAAGCTCCTCGGCTGACGGCGCGCGCATGGCGCGGGACGCTGAAAGTCCGAGCTTTGCGCCCTCGAAAATGTCATAGGTGAGACCGAGCGCCCCCGAGAAACTGCCGAAGCTTCGTTCAAATCCCAGCGCCGGCGAACGGACACTGGTCTTCTCATAGCGAGCCGCTGCCTCAAGCCCGAGCGGACCCGCGCTATATTCCTGCAGCGTGAACAGCGCGAACTGCTCGGTGAGGTTGCGCGGCACGAAAGCCTCCGCGCCGATCGCGTCGAGATCGCGGTGGCTATACTGAATGCCGCTCGCGCCGCGCCACCCGCCGCGGTCGCCCTGCGCCAGTTCGAGCCGGCCTTCGACACCCTGATTGGTGAAGATGGTACCGACTTCGTCGCCCTCGAACTCGGTGTGCCTGTAGTCGGCAAAGCCTGCACGGATGCGCAGCTTGTCGAAGAAGCCCTCGCCCAGTTCCACTTCGCCGCGCAGGTCTGCGCGCCATTGCTTCATGCCGATGGTGACGGGGCCTTCGCCATGGTCGTGGCCGCCGTCTTCGTCTTCGCCTTGATGAGCGTGGGCGGTGGCGGGGCGCTCGGGGACGCCGTAGCGGGTATCGAAATAGCCAAGGGAAATACCAAGCTGCCCGCCATCGTTGATGAGCGCCAGCCCGCCGCCTGCGGTCCAGGTCCGGCTTTGCGTATTGTCGATCCTGCCGCGCCTTTCCGCCTCTGCCCTTCGCTCGGCGGCTTCGCCCGCGTGTCCCTCCTCGAGCTCTTCGCCGGCAAGTTCAAGCAGAGCGCTGCGAATGCCCGGCGCGTAGATGAAGCCGCCGCTCCGCATGTCACCCGTCTTGCGCCAGCTCGCGTCGACGTGTGCGACGATCTGCGAGGTGAGTGCGACGTCGATCGAACTGCCGATATTCCGGTCATCCGCCGCACTCGCATAGCCGCCGATCGCGTCGACATGGACGTGGTCGGCGGGCACTTTGCGCGGAATTCTGCGGTCGAACAGGTTGACCGCCCCGCCGATGGCCTGGCTGCCGAACAGAAGGACAGCAGGCCCGCGCAGGATCTCGACGCGCTCCACGGTCAGCGGGTCGACGGTCACTGCATGGTCGGCGGACGTGTTCGAGGCGTCGATCGACCCGATTCCGTCGGTCAGAACCTTGACGCGCTCGCCTGAAAAGCCGCGAAGGACCGGGCGCGAGGCGCCGGGCGAGAAGCTGGTGGCAGACACGCCGGGTTGCCGCGTGAGCGTGTCGCCAATCTGTCCGCGAATGTCGCGCGCGAGCTTGTCGCCTTCGAGCACCGATACATTGCCGAGAATGTCGAGACTGCGAACATAGGGCGCGGTGACGACAATCGCGTCGCCCGTATGAACATCGTCATCGATCCCTTTCTCCTGCGCAAAAGCGGGAGCCGAGAGGATGAAGCCAAGCGTAAGAAGCGAGGAGGGGAGAAGGCGCATGCGGTAAGGATTCCTGTTTATTGGCTTTCGCTGGGAGTGCCCAGTAATGATATAATGTTACAATCGCAACCCCTTCGTTTGCATTTGATCCGGCGTTCGTCGCTGCTGGCGTGGCGCTCGTCGACAAAGGCCGGTCTCGCCAGGGGCAAGCGAAGCTGTCTTGCGATGGCTCGGGTGCGGGCTTAGATCGGGGACATGATCATAGCGGAAAACAGCCTGGACCTGATCGGTCACACGCCGCTGGTGCTCCTCAAGGGACCGAGCGAAGCAACCGGATGCGAAATCTGGGGCAAGTGCGAATATGCGAATCCGGGCGGATCGGTAAAGGATCGCGCTGCCCTTTATATCGTGCGCGACGCCGAAGCGAACGGAAGCCTGCGGCCCGGCGGGACGATCGTCGAGGGGACGGCGGGGAACACGGGCATCGGCCTTGCGCTCGTTGCCAACGCGCTTGGCTACAAGACGATCATCGTCATGCCCGACAATCAGAGCGCCGAGAAGATGGCGACGATCCGCGCGCTTGGCGCCGAACTCGTCCTCGTGCCGCCCGCGCCCTTCGCGAACCCTGGTCACTTCGTTCACACCTCGCGCCGCATCGCCGAGGAAACCGACAATGCGATCTGGGCCAACCAGTTCGATAATATCGCCAACCGCAAGGCGCATATCTTCGGCACGGCTGAGGAAATATGGGAGCAGATGGGCGGGCGCATCGACGGCTTCACCTGCGCTGCCGGGACCGGCGGAACCATTGCCGGCACGGGGCTCGGGCTGAAGGCCAAGGATGAAAGGATTACCGTTGCGCTCACCGATCCGCACGGGGCGGGCCTTTACAACTATTACAAGTGCGGCGAACTGAAGCCTGAGGGATCGAGCGTCGCCGAGGGAATCGGCCAGAACCGCATCACCGCCAATCTCGAAGGCGCGCCGATCGATACGCAATTTCGCATTTCCGATGCAGAAGGGCTCGCTGTCGTGCGGCAACTGCTCGACGAAGAGGGGCTGTGCCTTGGCCTTTCGTCGGGCATCAACGTCGCGGGCGCCATGGCCCTTGCACGCCAGCTCGGTCCTGGCAAGCGCATCGCAACCATTCTATGCGACAGCGGGTTTCGCTATCTCTCGACGCTCTACAATCCCGAGTGGCTGGCGAGCAAGGGACTGGCGGAGGTTCAGGCGTGAAGCGAACGGGCACTTTGGCCGAAACCCCCGCGAAGGCGCCCGCCGCGGCGGCGACACCCGAACATGACACGGTGCGCCGACTGCAGATTGGCATTGCGGGCCTCCTCATCGTGCTGCTGCTCGTCGGTCTCGCCGGACTGATCGGCGAGCGGGCCCGCGAAAAGGCGGCCGCCGACGCGCCCGTCTCCACCGAAGTCAAGATGCCGGGCGAGCCCTCGAAGGCGCCGAGCGCGCCGCTGGAGGAACTCGGCGTCCAGCCCGTGTCGAAGGACGAAAATGAAGCGGTTTCGGTGAAGGTGCCGCAGACCGTTCCGACCGTTCCCGACCTGCAGCCCGACCCCGAATTGCAGCGCGCGCGACAAGCCAAGCAGTGATCGCGCGCCTGCGCCCGCTTTGCATTGCGGCGCTCCTTCTCCTGCTGACCTGGTTTGCAGGCGGCCAGCGCGCGCTCGGCCGGGTTGATCCGGCGCTGGCGGTGCCGCTCCTTCCCTTGCCGATGCTGCTGCTCGCCTGGTGGCAGCGCGGGGATCCGCCGGGCCTGCAGAAACGCACGATCATTGCGGTGCTGCTGGCCATCGCGGTCGGGCAGGGCACGCTCGCCGCGATGCTGGCCGGGCGTTCTGGATGGGAACAGATCGCGCTTGTTCTTGCCGCAAGCTGCGTAGCCAGCGTCTTGTTCGGGGCGACCCTGCGGCGGCGCAAATGGGGACGCACCCTTCGGGTCCTGGTCGCAGCGTTCGTGGTGATCGTCTGGTTTGTCGCCGGCCATGCGCTCCTTGCGCGCCTCTACCGCGCGCCCGCGCCCGCGGCGGACGCGGTGGTCGTCACCATGCTGACCGGCCTGCCGCTCCGCTGGGCAGGAGATGATTTGCCAGAGATGATCGCGGCCGGCGCGCAGGACGATCCAGCACTTGCACGCATTGAAGCGGACGGGCCGGTCCTGCTTGTCGACAGTCTCGCCGACCATGTGCCGCCGCCGGGCGGCACCCTTCTTCTTGCGCACCCGCGCGCGCTCGCCCCGCGCGAGCTTGTCGCGGTCGATGCCTTCGTGCGCGGGGGCGGCCGCGCGGTGATCCTCGCCGACGCGCTCTCGGGCTGGCCCGCGCGCTACCCGCTCGGCGATCCGCGCAACCCGCCGGTCACCAGCCTGCTGACGCCCCTGCTCGATCATTGGGACATAACGCTGGGCGCGGCGCCCGTCGGCGAGCGAGCAGCGCAGGCCCATGATGTGGACGGCCGCCGGCTCCGGCTTTTCAGCGCCGGGCGCTTTGAACACCTTCCACCCGGCTGCAAGCCATTTGCAGGAGCGCGCATCGCGCACTGCCCGATCGGCGCGGGCGAGGCGTGGCTGGTCGGCGATGCGGACCTGCTTTTTGCGCCCTTGTGGGCGCCAGCGGTGCCCGGTGCAGACCATCTGCGGCGCGCCGACACGATGGAATGGCTGGGCGCGCGGCTGCGCGGGAAGGGCGCGGCCAGCGCGTTGCTCCATCCGATCTGGACCCGGTCGCCTCGGCCCTGAGATTCCTTTTCGCTCCCCTGGCGTCATGGAGGCGCCGCATCGTGCAGGCGCGCATCGCGCGGCCTCTTCTTCAGTCTCGTAGAGGCGAAAACCTGGCTGCGCTCGCTGACAAGGTCCCTCGAGCGGGCCCTCGCGCAAATTTGATTGTGCGCCTTCGCGCCGCCCATCCAGCCTCGATCCGCTCGGCCCCGGCGCGGCGGCGCCCAACCTGAATGATCCCTTCGTGCCCCCATTTCGATGCGTTTTTGCGGCAAAACGGGGCTCAATTCCCTAATTCACCCTAATTTTCCCCTTTCCACCCCGATCCATAGTTGGTAGGCAGGAATCGGAGAGGGGCAATCTCCGCCTGAGTCTTTCGCTTCGGAATCCTGCGATTCCGGCGACAGGGAAGTATTGCCCGGTGGCGCGAGGAAACGGGGGCGACAGCGATGGCGATTGTGACGCCCGGCCGATACTCGGGCACCAATTTCGCCGCGATCGACGGCAAGGGACGCATCGCCGTGCCCTCGCAATTCCGCAACAATGTGCCCCTCAATGCGGATGGTCAGCGCGTGCTGTGGGTGGGTTTCCACGAGAAACTGCCCTGCCTGGTCGCTTATGGACACGACCAATATGATCGCCTCTCGGAAGAGATCGAGCGCGATCGCGCGGCGGCGCTCGCGCGCAATCTCGACTTTGACGAGGATGAGGCGTTCAAGCAGCGCTTCAGCTATACCGAGGCCTATACGCTCGACGACAGCGGGCGCTTCCTTCCCAATTTCACCGCGCGAGACCGCGTCGGCGACGCCGGCGCAACTGCCTTTGTGGGATCAGGACGGCGCTTCGAGATCTGGTGGCTGCCGACACTTGCTGAATGCGCCGAGGCCGATCCCGTGCTCCGGCGTCTCGCTGCCAATTGGGCCGAGACGAAAGGGAAGGGACGCAAATGAGCGAGCTTCCCCGCGATCCCCGCCACGATCCCGTGCTCCGCGACGAGGTGATCGCCGCGCTGGCGATCGCGCCCGGCGAGCGCCACGTCGATGCAACCTTCGGTGCCGGTGGCTACACCCGGGCGATGCTCGCCGCCGGCGCCGCGGTGGTCGCCTGTGACCGCGACCCCGACGCGATCGCGGAGGGGCAGGCGCTCGTCGCCGAGGCGGGCGGCAAGCTCACACTGGTTCACGGGCGCTTTGGCGAGATCGACCGGCTGCTGGGCGAGCACGGGATAGAGGCGGTCGACGGCGTCGTTTTCGACATCGGCGTTTCCTCGATGCAGCTCGACCGCGACGATCGCGGCTTCTCCTTTCAGAAGGACGGCCCGCTCGACATGCGCATGGCGCAGGAAGGCGAAACTGCCGCCGACTGGCTCAACCGCGCGGACGAAGCCGAGATCGCCGATGTCCTTTACCATTATGGCGACGAACGCCAGTCGCGCCGCGTGGCGCGCGCGATCGTCGCCGCGCGGCCCTTGTCGCGCACCGGCGAACTGGCGAGCGTTATCCGCAAGGCGCTGCGCCATCCTCCCGGGGCTCCCAGGGATCCTGCGACGAAGAGCTTTCAGGCGATCCGCATCCACATCAACGGCGAACTCGATGAGCTGAAGGCGGGTCTCGAGGCGGCCGAGCGGCTGCTGCGCCCAGGCGGCCGCCTTGCGGTGGTCAGCTTCCACAGCACCGAAGATCGGATCGTGAAATCTTTCCTGCGCGAACGCAGCGGTGGCGATGTCCGCGCTTCGCGCCACCGGCCCGCGCTCGCCCCTCCGGCGCGGGCCGCAACTTTCCACCCCCCGGCGCGCAAGGTGCGTCCGGGCAAGGCCGAGGAGGCGCGCAATCCGCGCGCCCGATCGGCCACATTGCGTAGCGCGGTCCGCACTGCCGCTCCCGCCTGGTCGGGCGGCAAGACGACAAAGGAGGCTATCTCATGCTGATGGCGGCTCGCAAGCTCCAGGGAATCGGCCTGGTGCTTCTCGTTCTGATCTTCGCGATGATGCTCTACCCCGTATCGCTCAAGGTGGCGGCGACGCGCAGCGAGCTTGCACAAATCAACAAGCAGATCGCGAGCGCGCGTGACAATATCCGCTACCTTGAATCCGAGCTCGCGGTGCGCGCCTCGATGCGCCAGCTCGAGCAGTGGAATGCGGAAAGCTTCGGCTACTCGGCACCCACCGCCGAACAATATCTCTCGAGCGAACGCCAGCTCGCGTCGCTTGATCGACTGCCGCGCGCGAGCGGCGCCAATGATGTCGCGCCGGTGCTGATGGCGATGGTGAGCCCTGTCGCCGCGCCAGCCGCCGCCGAGCCCGTCCCGGCGCCTGCCGCCGCGCCGGCGTCGGTGAAGCCTGCTCCCACAAAGGCAGCGGCGCCGAAGGCGGCAGCGCCCAAGCCGATCCAGCTTGCCCAGGCCGACACCCAGGTGGCCGTCCGCACCGATGCGGCGCCGCGCCTGGCGCCGAGCCGCCGGCAGGAGCAGCTGCGGCTGATCGAGGATCAGCTCCTCTCCGATTCGACCCTCGCGGCGCTGAAACGCGGTGCGGCGGCGGAAGCTGCGGGGGCCGGTAAGGCGCAATGAACACGCTGGTCGTCCGTCCGGCAAGGGTTCGAACCGCGGGGGTGCGGCAGCAGATCCTGCTGACCGCGCAGCAGCGGCTGATGATCCTGATGCTGCTTTTCATGGCGGCCTTTTTCCTCGTTTCGGTGCGGCTTCTCTATTACGCCCTGTTCGACACCGGGGCGGGGCACGGATCGGTCTCGACGGCATTCGTGCCGGCGCGCGCCGACATCGTCGACCGCAACGGTGTGCCGCTCGCGCGCACGATCGACGGCTATTCGATCCGGGTCGTGCCTGAAAAGCTGCTCAACGACCCTGAATATCTGGCGAGCGAACTGCATCGCATCTTTCCGGACATGGCGCGCGAGGACCTCCTCGCCAAGCTGACCGGGCCGCGCCCCACCTATATTCGCCGCCGCGCGCTGCCCGACCAGGTGGCCGCCGTAAACGCTATCGGCGAAATCGGCTTCGACTTCCCGCGCGAGAAGGAACGCCTTTATCCGCAGCTCACACTGGCAGCGCATGTCCTCGGCTTCACCAATGCCGATGGCCAGGGCGTCACGGGGGTCGAGGGCGCGTTCGAGAACCGGTTGACCGACAAGGCGACGCGGGGAGAGCCGCTCGCGCTGTCCATCGACGCACGCGTCCAGGGCGTTCTCGAAAGCGAACTGGGCTCGGCTGTGACCAATTTGGAGGCGGTCGGCGGCGCGGGCATCATCCTCGATGTCCATACAGGCGAAGTGCTGGCGATGACCTCGCTGCCGACCTATAATCCGAACAAGCTGGTCGGCGGCGATATGGCCGCGCGCCGAAACGCGGTGACCTATAATCTTTACGAGCTGGGCTCGACCTTCAAGCCGCTGACCGTCGGTGCGGCCATCGACAATGGCGTCGTGACCAGCATGGCGAAGCGCTACGATGCGACCAAGCCGCTGGCGATAGCAGGTTTCCGGATCCGCGATTCGCACATGATGAATCGCTGGCTCAACGTGCCCGAAACGCTCATCCACAGCTCGAACATCGTCACCGCGCAGATCGGCGACGAACTTGGCCGCGAGAAGATGGAGGAATTGTTCCGCAACCTCGAATTCGACGGGCGCCCGAAAATCGAACTGAAGGAACGCGCCTTCCCGCTGTGGCCGAGAGACTGGGGCCGCGTCACGACGATGACGACGAGCTACGGCCACGGCATCGCGGTGACCCCGCTGCATCTTGCAAGCGCCTATGCTGCGCTGGTGAATGGCGGCATCTACCGCCCCGCAACCGTGCTCAAGCTCGGCGACAAGTCCCCCCCGCAAGGACGCCGCGTGTTCAAGGCATCGACCAGCGCACGGATGCGCCAGCTTTTGCGTCTGATCGTGTCCGACGGCACTGGCCGCAGGGCCGACGCGCCGGGCTTTCGTGTCGGCGGCAAGACGGGAAGCGCTGAAAAGCCGGGCGCGGGCGGCTATCGGCGTCACTCGCTCGTCTCGACCTTTGCCGCCGCCTTCCCAATGGACAATCCGCGCTATGTCGTGCTCGTGATGATCGACGAGCCCAAGGGCAACGCCTTCAGCTTTGGCCAGCGCACCGCGGGTTATACGGCAGCGCCCGTGGTGAAGCAGGTCGTGACGCGCGCGGGCCCGATGCTCGGCGTCTTCCCCGACGAGAGCCGCGATGTCGACGTGTCCGAACTCACTCCGCTGCTCTGGAAGAACGGGAAAGCGGACTGATGCGTCTCGCGGCGCTGATCGACACTCCGGCTCCTCTCAACGCCGACCCCGTGGTCACCGGCCTCGCCATCGACCATCGCAAGGTCGCGCCCGGCACGATCTTTGGCGCCTTCGCGGGTGCGAAATTCAACGGCGAGGATTTCATTCAGGCAGCTGTCGGCGCTGGCGCGATCGCTGTCGTTGCGCGGCCCGAAGCCCGCGTAGAGGGCGCCGTTCACATCGCCGATGCCAACCCCCGCCGGGCCTTTGCCCAGATCGCTGCCCGTTTCTTCCACCGCTTTCCCGCAACCTGCGTCGCGGTCACCGGCACCAACGGCAAGACCTCGACGGTTGAGATGACCCGCCAGCTCTGGCGATTGGCGGGCTTCAACGCCGCCTCGGTCGGTACGCTCGGGATCACGACCTCGAACGAGCGCGCCTCGACCGGGCTCACCACGCCCGACATCGTCACCTTCCTTTCCAACATGTCGGGGCTCGCGGCCGAGGGGGTGACGCATGCGGCGTTCGAGGCCTCGAGCCACGGCCTCGACCAGTATCGCACCGAGGGGCTGCCGGTGAAGGCGGCTGCCTTCACCAATCTCAGCCACGATCATCTCGATTATCATGGCACGATGGAGGCCTATCTCGCCGCCAAGCTCCGGCTCTTTTCGGAGGTGCTCGAGGCGAGCGGAACGGCGGTCGTCTGGACCGACGACGCCTATTCGAAGAGGGTGATCGATGCGGCGCGCGCGCGCGGCGCGGCGCTGATGACGGTGGGCGCCGAAGGCGAGGCGCTTCGCCTGGTGTCGCGCGAGCCGACGCAGCTTGGCCAGTCGCTTGTCATCGCAGCGGGTGATCTCACGCAGAAGGTCAGCCTGCCATTGATCGGAGCCTATCAGGTCGCCAATGCGCTCGTCGCTGCGGGCCTCGTCATCGCGACCGGCGGCGATACGCCCCTCACGCTTGCCAATCTCGCGCGGCTTCAGCCGGTGCGCGGGCGTCTTGAGCGTGCGGCTATCACCCGTGCGGGCGCGCCCGTCTATGTCGACTATGCGCATACCCCTGACGCAATCGAGGCTGCGCTCGACGCGCTGCGCCCGCATGCGCGCGGCCGGCTAATCCTGGTTTTCGGCGCCGGCGGCGACCGCGACAAGGACAAACGCCCTGAAATGGGCCGGATCGCGGCCCTCAAGGCCGACCACCTGATCATCACCGACGACAATCCCCGCGGCGAGGATCCCGCGCTGATCCGGGCTGCCATTGCCGAGGCCGCGCCGGGGGCCGAGGTGATCGGCGACCGCCGCGCCGCGATTGCCGCCGCGGTCGCTGCGGCGCGCGCCGAAGACATTGTCTGCATTGCCGGCAAGGGGCACGAGCAAGGCCAGATCGTGGGAGCAGGCGCCGACATGCGCGTTATCCCCTTCGACGATGTCGCGGTCTCGCGGGAAGTGGCGGCATGACGCCGCTCTGGACCGCGCGTGCGATTGCGGCCGCAACGGGCGGTACGGCGAGCGGTGACTTCACCGTGCAGGGCGTTGCGTTCGACTCGCGCGAAGTCACGAAGGGTGACCTCTTCATCGCCATGAAGGGCGAGGAAACCGACGGCCACAAGTTCATCGACAAGGCGATCGCCGCGGGCGCAGCCGGGATCGTCTGCGAGACCGCGATCGCCCATCCCCACGTCCGCGTCCCCGATAGCGTTGCTGCGCTGAACGCCCTTGGCGCCGCGTCACGCGCGCGCTGCCATGGCCGGATCATCGGCATCACGGGCTCGGCGGGCAAGACCGGGACGAAGGAAGCGCTGTTCGCCGCCCTGGACCGTTTCCGTCCTGGCAAGGCGCACCGTTCGGTCAAGAGCTACAATAATCATGTGGGAGTGCCGCTCAGCCTCGCGCGCATGCCTTCGACCGCCGATTACGGCATTTTCGAAATGGGGATGAACCATGCAGGCGAGCTTGCGGCGCTGACCCGCATGGTGCGTCCGCACGTCGCGATCGTGACCACGATCGCGCCGGCGCACATGGAATATTTCGGCAGCGAAGAAGCGATCGCGGATGCGAAGGGCGAAATATTCGAGGGACTCGAGCCCGGCGGCACGGCGATCATTCCCTTCGACAGTCCGCATCACGGCCGGCTGCGCGCAAAGGCGGAGATGCACGCAGCGCATGTCGTGAGCTTCGGTCTCCGCGAAGGCGCCGACGTGCGTGCGGTCGACTGGCTGTCCGATGGACAGGGCGGATCACTGGTCACCGCGCAGGTGCAGGACGCGCTGCTGTGCTTCACAATTGCGCAGGCAGGCGCGCACTGGGTGACCAATGCCCTCGCGGTGCTGGCCGCGGTGAAGGCGGTCGGCGGCGACCTCCCCGCGGCGGGCCTCGCCTTTGCCGAAATGGCAGGCCTTGCCGGACGCGGCGCGCGGCATCGCATCGCCGCGGAGGGCGGCACGATCCTCCTCATCGACGAAAGCTACAACGCCAATCCGGCATCGATGGCGGCCACCATCGGACAGCTCGGGGACGAATCCGCAGGTCGCAAGGTCGCGATTCTCGGCGCGATGAAGGAACTGGGTGCGGGCGGAGAGGCCTATCACGCCGGCCTCGCCGATCCGCTCGTCGCAGCCGGAGTGCAGTTCGCCCTGCTCGTGGGCGAAGAGATGGCGCCGCTCGCCAAAGCCCTTGAGGGGCGCATCGATTTCGAGCATGTGCCCGGCCATTCGGCCGCGACCGCGCGGCTCCGGGACGTGATCCGCGCCGGCGACATCGTGCTGGTCAAGGGATCGAACAGTGTCGGCCTGTCGCACGTCGTGACAGCGCTGACCAACGGGGATTATTGATGCTGTACTGGCTGGCGGAATGGCTTGGCTTTCCGGGAGCGCTCAACCTTATTCGCTACCTGAGCTTCCGTTCGGGAGCGGCGGTGGCGACCGCGCTGATCATCGGGCTGTGGATCGGCCCCCGCTTCATCCTGATGCTGCGGATGCGGCAGGGGAAGGGGCAGCCGATCCGCGACGACGGGCCGCAGAGTCATCTTGCCAAAAAGGGCACGCCGACGATGGGCGGGCTGATGATCCTCATTGCGCTGATGATCTCGGCGCTGCTCTGGATGGATCTGTCGAACCGTTTCGTCTGGGCGTGCATCTTCGTCTCCGGCGGCTTTGCGGTCGTGGGTTTTCTCGATGATCTCGACAAGGTGACAAAGGCGAGCCATCGCGGGATTCCGGGGCGCGTGAGGCTGCTCCTTGAGTTTGCAATCGCCGGGATCGCGGTACTGCTGATTGTCTCGCGGACGGGGACGGACCTCTATCTGCCCTTCTTCAACGACATCTATATCCCCTTGGGCCCGCTCTACTATGTCTTTGCGATGGTGCTGATCGTCGGCTTCGGCAATGCGGTGAACCTGACCGACGGGCTCGACGGGCTCGCGACCTTTCCGGTCCTCATTGCAAGCCTCGCCTTCCTCGTCATCGTCTATCTCTCGGGCAACGCCAAGTTTGCGGGCTATCTTGGCATTCCGCACGTGCCCGGCGCGGGCGAGCTTGCGATTTTTGCCGCCTCGATCATCGGCGCGTGTCTCGCCTTCCTGTGGTTCAACGCGCCTCCTGCCGCCGTGTTCATGGGCGATACCGGCTCCCTGGCCTTGGGCGGCGCGCTCGCGACGATCGCGGTGACCGCGCAGCACGAACTGGTGCTCATCCTTGTCGGCGGGCTCTTCGTCGTTGAGGCGCTCTCGGTAATCATCCAGGTCTTCTGGTACAAAAGGACCGGCAAGCGCGTCTTCCGCATGGCGCCGATCCATCATCATTTCGAACAGCTCGGATGGCCCGAATCCACCGTCGTCATCCGCTTCTGGATCGTCTCGATTGTCCTCGCGCTCGCGGGGCTCGCGACGCTCAAGCTGCGGTGATTACCTCGCGCGCCTTTGCCGGTCGCCGCTATGCGGTGTTGGGACTGGCGCGCTCGGGGCTTGCGACCGTCGAGGCGCTCGTCGCCAGCGGCGCTGGGGTCACTGCCTGGGACATGCGCGAGGACGCGCGCGACGCGGCGATGGCGCTGGGCGCCGACATCGGCGACCCGCTCGAGATCGATCTTGTCGGCTTCGCTGGCGTTGTTGTCTCACCCGGCGTGCCGCTCAACCGCCATCCGATCGCCGCCCATGCCCGCGCGGCGCGGGTTCCGGTGATCGGCGACATCGAACTATTCGCCGAGGCGCGCGCGGATCTTCCCGCGCACCGCGTGGTCGGCATCACCGGCACCAACGGCAAATCGACGGTCACCGCGCTCGTCACCCATATGCTTGAAAGCGCGGGCGTTCCCGCGCTGATGGGGGGTAATATCGGTCTCCCGATCCTCGCCCGCGATCCGCTCCCCGAAGGCGGGGTCTATGTTCTCGAGCTGTCGAGCTATCAGATCGACCTTGCGCACAGTCTCGCTGCAGATGTTGCGGTGCTCACCAACATCACGCCCGACCATCTCGACCGCTATGACGATTTTGCAGGCTATGCAGCTTCAAAGGCACGCCTGTTCAGCCTTCAGCACAAGGATCAGGTCGCCATCGTCGCGATCGACGACGACCGGTCGAAGAGTATCGCAAGTCACATCGGTCACCGTCTTTTTCGCGTATCGGCGAAGGACGTCGACCCGGCCGACCAGGCCCGCTGGCCCGCGCTTCAGGGGCCGCATAACGCGCAGAACGCGGTGTGCGCGATCGCGGTGTGCCGCGTGCTGGGGCTCGATGATGCGGCGATAGAAAAGGGGCTCGCGACATATCACGCGCTCCCGCATCGGATGGAATTGGTCGGCGAAGTCGCTGGCGTCCGCTGGTTCAATGACAGCAAGGCGACCAACGCGGCTTCCGCTGCACCGGCGCTGGCGGCGTTTCCGCCGGCGCCGGACCAGCGTCTGCACTGGATCGCTGGCGGACAGGCAAAGGGAGACGGACTCGCGGCGTGCCGTCCCTGGTTCAGCCATGTCAAATGCGCCTATCTGATCGGCGAGGCGATGGAGGGTTTCGCGGGCGAGATCGGCGATGCCATTCCGGTCGACCGCGCCGGCGATCTTGCAACAGCAGTCGCGCATGCAGCAGCGGCGGCCGAGAGCGGGGACATCGTTCTTCTTTCGCCCGCCTGCGCCTCGTTCGACCAGTTCAAGGATTATGAGGCGCGCGGCGACCAGTTTCGTAGCCTCGTGCGGGGGCTTGCCGCATGAACGGGGGGATCGACAATATGGACAGGGCAGGCGAGCGGCCGATCATCGCGACCATGCGCAGCGTCAAGCGCCGCGGGCCGCGCCTCAGCCGGGCCGACCGCACGCCGCTCGGCCTGTGGTTCTGGGAAATAGACCGGGTGCTGCTGCTTCTCGTCTCGATGCTGATTGCGATCGGTCTCGTCGCGGTCGCTGCGGCCTCCCCGGTGGCGGCGCAAAAGCTCTCGACGACCACCGCGAGCCTTGATCCGCTCTATTATTTCTATCGCCAGCTCATGTGGGTGATCGTCGGCGTGCCGGTCATGCTCGGCATCTCGATGCTGCCCAAGGCGCAGGCGCGCCGTTTCGCCATTTATGGCACGTTGACCTTTCTTGCACTGCTCTTCCTCGTCCCGCTTATCGGCACCTCGGTGAACGGCGCGCAGCGCTGGCTCGGGAGCGGCATGTTCCGTCTCCAGCCGTCGGAGTTTCTGAAGCCGTTTTTCGCCGTCTCGCTTGCGTGGGTTCTCTCGCTTCGACTTCACGACCAGAGCCTGCCCGTTGTGCCCCTGTCTTTCGTCCTGACCGGCATCATCGCGGTGCTCCTCATGGGGCAGCCCGACCTGGGGCAGACGATTATCTTTGCGGCGACCTGGTTCGTGCTCGTGCTCGTTGCCGGCCTTTCGATGCGGATCATGGCGGGGCTCGGCGTTGCGGGCCTCATGGGGCTTGTTCTTGCCTATTTCTTCTATCCGGTGGCGCAGCAGCGCATCAACATCTGGCTCTTTGCCGAAGGCGACAGCTTCCAGGTCGACAAGGCCCATGCGACGCTCACCGCCGGCGGGCTCATCGGCACCGGGCCCGGCGCGGGGCTTGCAAAGTTCCAGCTTCCCGAGGCGCATACCGACTACATATTTTCGGTGATCGGCGAGGAGTTCGGGATCATCGCGTGCATCGCGATCGCGGTACTTTATCTTGCGATCATCGTCCGCGTGCTTGTCCGCCTGCTCGATGAGGAAGACAGTTTTCTCATTCTCGCGGTCTGCGGGCTCGTCGCGCAATTCGGCGGCCAGGCGGTGATCAACATGGCGGTGAACACCCAGCTCTTCCCCTCGAAGGGCATGACGCTGCCCTTCATCAGCTATGGCGGCTCGTCGATGCTCGCATTGTCGATCGGCATGGGTTTGCTCTTGTCGCTGACCCGGCGAAACCCCTATGCGGCGCGCGTGTCGATGACCCGCAACTGGAACAGGAAATGACCGCGACCCGCCACTTTCTCCTCGCCGCCGGCGGCACCGGGGGACATATGCTCCCCGCCTATGCGCTGGCAGGCGAATTGATCGCGCGCGGTCACCGCGTCGCGCTCGTGAGCGACGATCGCGGCCTCAAGATTCCCGGCGCTCCCGACGAACTTGAAACCCATGTCCTGCCTGCCGGGCGCGTCGCCGGCGGTCCGGTCGGCTGGATCAAGGCGGCGCTCGCAATCCGCAAGGGGCGCCGGAAGGCGATCGAGCTCATCCGCAACTTCGACCCTGCGGTCGTTGTGGGGTTCGGCGGCTATCCGTCGCTCCCGAGCCTGCTTGCCGCGCGCGCAACCCGGACGCCGAGCATGGTCCACGAACAAAATGCGGTGCTCGGCCGCACCAACCGGCTGATGGCGCCGCGGGTCGATGCCATTGCGGTCGCCTATCGCAACATCCACCGCTTTCCCGCCAAGTGCGAGCTGAAACGCCATCTCACGGGCAATCCGGTGCGCGAAGAGATCGTCGCGATCCGCGAAGAAGGTCTGCCGCCGCTGCCCGAGGACGGCATTTTCCGCCTGCTCGTGGTCGGCGGCAGCCTCGGCGCGACGGTCCTGAGCGAGGTGGTGCCAGCCGCGATCGCGATGCTGCCGCGCGCGCTGCTTGACCGCCTGCAAGTGGTCCAGCAGGCGCGCGAGGCCGATCTCGAGGCGGTGCGGGCCAAATATGCCGAGCTCGGCGTTGCGGCCGAATGCGCGCCCTATATCGCCGACTTCCCCGACCGGCTGCGCTGGGCACATCTTGTCATAGCGCGCGCAGGGGCCTCGACGGTGGCCGAACTCGCCTGCGCCGGACGCCCCGCGATCTTCGTCCCCTATCCGCACGCGATGGACGACCACCAAAGCTTCAATGTCGCCGATCTCGTGGAAGCGGGCGGCGCGCAGTCCTTTGCCCAGGCGGACTTTACTCCAGCCAATGTCGCAAAGCAGTTGCAGCGCATGGCACTTGAGCCGGGCGCGATCGAGGCGGCGGCGGAAAATGCCGCGCGCTGCGGCCTGCCCAACGCGACGCGCGATCTTGCCGACCTGGTCGAAAGCTTCGCGCCGCCGCCGCTCATGGACGTCATCCGCGTCGGGGCCAGCACGAAGCGCGCGGCGGCAAGCGGCGTCGCTGCGGCGCGGCGGGAGGCCCGTTGATGCGCGGCGTTGCGACCGATATCGGCGTCATCCATTTCATCGGCATCGGCGGCATCGGCATGTCGGGTATCGCCGAGGTGATGCACAACCTCGGCTATCAGGTGCAAGGCAGCGACATTGCTGAAAGCTATGTCGTCGAGGGCCTTCGCAAGCGCGGGATCAAGGTCGCGATCGGCCATGCGGCGGAGAATGTGGAGGGAGTGGCGGTTGTCGTCACCTCGACCGCGGTCAAGCGTGGCAACCCCGAGGTCGAGGCCGCGCTCGCCCACCGCATCCCGATCGTCCGCCGCGCCGAGATGCTTGCCGAGCTGATGCGCCTCAAATCGACCGTCGCCATCGCGGGCACGCACGGCAAGACGACTACGACCAGCCTGGTCGCTGCCCTGCTTGATGCGGGAGGGATCGACCCCACGGTCATCAATGGCGGTATCATCAACAATTATGGCTCGAACGCGCGGCTCGGTGCGTCAGACTGGATGGTGGTCGAGGCGGACGAGAGCGACGGCAGTTTCCTGCGTCTCGATGGCACCATCGCGGTCGTCACCAACATCGATCCTGAACATCTCGACCATTATGGGAGCTTTGACGCGATCAAGGCCGCCTTCGTCGAGTTCATCGAGAATGTGCCTTTCTATGGCGCTGCGATGCTCTGTCTTGATCACCCGGAGGTTCAGGCGATCATCCCGCGCATCCGCGACCGACGTATCGTGACCTATGGATTTTCGGCCCAGGCCGATGTGCGCGGTACCAATGTGACGCCGGGCCCCGAGGGCAACCGCTTCGACGTCGTCGTGCGCGACCGCGACGGGGTGAGCCGGACGATCGAGGGCATTCAATTGCCGATGTCGGGACGCCACAATGTCCAGAATGCGCTCGCGGCGATTGCGGTCGCGCTGCACATGGGGGTCAGCGACGAGAAGATCGCCTCGGGCTTCAGCGGGTTTGCCGGGGTCAAGCGACGCTTCACCAAGGTGGGTGAAATTGCAGCGGATGGCGGCGTGATCACGGTTATCGATGATTATGCCCATCATCCGGTGGAGATTCGTGCCGTCCTTTCCGCCGCGCGTGAGGGGGCAGGGGCGGGGCGCGTCATCGCGGTCGTCCAGCCGCATCGCTTCACCCGCCTGCGCGATCACATGGACGAGTTCCAGCAGGCCTTCAACGACGCCGACATGGTTCTCGCGCTTCCCGTCTATGCGGCAGGCGAGGTCCCCATCGAGGAGATATCGTCCGACGTGCTCGTGGCAGGTCTGCGCGACCGCGGCCATCGTCACGCCGCGACCGTCGCGGATGGGGCCGCGCTCGCTGCCGCCGTCGCCGCTGCCATCCGCTCGGGCACCATCGGTGCGGGCGACCGGATCATCTGCCTTGGCGCGGGCGATATTACCAAGGTCGCGGCCGGTCTCGCGGCCGCGGTGGAGGCGGCATGACCACGGCCGCCATTCCTGCCGTTCGCGGCAAGCTGACCCCAAAGGCCCCGCTTGCGCCGCTCGTCTGGTTCAAGTCCGGCGGCTCTGCCGACTGGCTGTTCGAGCCGAAGGACGCCGACGATCTTGCCGATTTTCTCCGCGATCTCGACCCCTCGGTCCCGGTGATGGCGCTGGGGCTGGGCTCTAACCTCATCGTTCGCGACGGCGGCTTTCCGGGCGTGGTTGTCCGTCTGGGAAAAGCCTTTGCCAAGGTCGAGCCGCTCGATGCCGTGACGCTGCGCTGCGGCGGCGGGGCATCGGGCATTCTCGTCTCCTCGACCGCGCGCGATGCGGGGATTGCGGGACTGGAGTTTCTGCGTTCGATCCCTGGCACCGTCGGCGGCTTTGTCCGCATGAACGGCGGCGCTTATGGCAGCGAGGTCAAGGATATATTGGTCGAGGCCGATATCGTCCTGCGCAACGGGGAGCGCCGTACGCTCGCGCTTGCCGAGCTTGGCTACACCTATCGCCATAGCGAGCTCCCCGAGGGAGCGGTGGTTATCGGGGCGATCTTTCGCGGCCGGCCCGGTGCGCCTGCTGCCATTCAGGCCGAAATGGACCGTATCTCGGCGAGCCGCGAGGCGGCGCAGCCGCTGCGATCGAAAACGGGCGGGTCGACCTTCAAGAACCCCGAGGGGCGCAAGGCCTGGCAGCTCGTCGACGAGGCGGGTTGCCGCGGTCTCAGGATCGGCGGCGCCGAGGTCAGCGACAAGCACACCAATTTCCTCATCAACACCGGCAGCGCGACGAGCGGCGACATCGAGGCGCTCGGCGAGGAAGTTCGCCGCCGGGTCAAGGCGAATAGCGGCATCGAACTGGAATGGGAGATTCAACGCGTGGGGAAGGCGGAATGAGCCGGGGGCCGTGGCATGTCGCTGTCCTGATGGGCGGCTGGTCGGCCGAGCGCGAAGTTTCCTTGATGAGCGGCAATGGCGTCGCTGACGCGCTCGAGCGCCGCGGGCACAAGGTCACGCGTATCGACATGGACCGCGACGTGGCGCGCAAGCTCCAGGACGCGAAGCCCGACATCGTGTTCAATGCCCTTCACGGCGTCCCGGGAGAAGATGGGACGGTACAGGGCATGCTCGATCTCATGGGGATCAAATACACGCACAGCGGGCTCGTCACCTCGGTCATCGCGATCGACAAGGAATTGACGAAGCAGGCGCTGGTGCCGCATGGAATCCCCATGCCGGCGGGGACCATGGTCGAGAGCGAAAGCCTCTTTTCAACCGATCCCTTGCCGCGCCCCTATGTGCTGAAGCCGGTCAACGAAGGGTCGTCGGTCGGGGTCGCGATCGTCCGGGATGACAGCAATTACGGCAATCCCATTGCGCGCGATGCAGTGGGGCCGTGGCGCGAGTTCGATCGTCTGCTTGCCGAACCCTTCATCAAGGGGCGCGAGCTGACGGTGGCGGTGCTCGGCGACCAGGCGCTCGGCGTCACCGAACTGCGCGTCAAGTCGGGCTTCTACGATTACGACGCCAAATATACCGACGGGCTTACCGAGCATGTCTGTCCCGCCGACGTGCCCGCGGAGATTTCCGAGCGCATGAAAAGGCTCGCGGTCGAGGCGCATCGACTGCTCGGCTGCAAGGGCGCCTCGCGCTCCGATTTCCGCTGGGATGACGAGCGGGGCCTTGCCGGCATCTTCCTGCTCGAGGTCAATACCCAGCCGGGCATGACCCCGCTCAGCCTCGTCCCTGAACAGGCCCGGGCTATCGGCATGGACTATGCCGAACTCGTCGAACGCATCGTGGAGGAAGCGTTATGAGCAGCACGCGGATCAAGCGCGCCAAGGCGCCGCCGCGCCGCCCCGCACGCGCACCGAAGAAGCGCCGGACGGTCAAGACCTCGCGCATCGACGCGATCATCAACGCGCTGCCGATCAGCCCGCAGACGCTGCAGCGCACCGCGAACTGGATGATCGGCCTCAGCCTCGCCGGCGTCCTTGCGCTTGCCGCGCACGCGACGGGAGTGACGGCGAAAGTTCAGGAGGAATGGGCGCAGGCGGTCGGCCGCGCAGGGTTTCAGGTCAAGAAAGTCGAGGTCGTCGGCGCCGAGCGGATCGACCGGCTCAAGGTCTATGACATCGCTCTTGCGCAAAAGGACCGCTCGATGGCCGCGGTCGACCTTGAGGATGTTCGCCGCGACCTCATGAAATATGGCTGGATCAAGGATGCCCGCGTGTCGCGCCGGCTGCCCGATACGCTCGTCGTCGACATCGTCGAGCGCACCCCGGCGGCGATCTGGCAGAATGGCGGGCGCCTGTCACTGATCGACGAGAAGGGCGTTGTGCTCGAGGCGGTGAGCGTCGCGACGATGCCCGACCTCCCGCTCGTCATCGGGCCGAAGGCGAACCAGCGCTCGCAGGATCTTGACCGTCTGCTCGCCGAGGCGAGCAGCCTCAAGGAGTTGCTCGCGGGTGCGACCTGGGTCGGAAACCGCCGTTGGGATCTGCGTTTCCGCAGCGGCGAGACGCTTTCACTTCCGGAGGGCGAGGCCCAGGCGAAAGCGGCGCTGGCCAAGTTCGCACACATGGACGGTGCGAACCGCCTCCTTGGCCGCGGCATATTGCGTTTCGACATGCGCGATCCGGCCAGGTTCGTGCTACGCCTGCCGCATGAGGGTCAGGTGGCGCCCGCGAAGCTCGACGCCGCGCGCGAGGCGGCCGACGCCCTCGCCGTGAGCAATGCCAACGAAGGATAGGGACCCTATAATATGGCGCCGCCGCGCATCGAGAAGATCATCACAGCGCTCGACGTCGGGTCGTGGAAGGTCTGCGCGCTGATCGCGGGCCAGACCGCCGACGGACAACTGCACGTTCTTGGAACCGGCCAGCGCGAGAGCCGCGGCGTCCAGCGCGGCTATGTTGCCGACATGGAACAGACCGAGCATGTCGTGCGCGAGGCGATCGAGCAGGCCGAGCGTATTGCGGGGCTCAACATCGACGATGTCTGGGTCGCCTTTTCGGCAGGCGGTCTTGTGAGCGACGTCGCGCCGATCGAAAGCGAATTGGGCGGTCACCGGATCGAGCAGGAGGATGTCGACGATCTTCTCGCCGCGGGGCGCGCGGGCATCGACCCTGAAGGCCGGATGATCCTCCACGCTCAGCCCGCGCTCTATACGATCGACGGTCTCACCGGCGTCAAGAATCCGATCGGGCTCCACGCCGACCGCCTCGGCGTCGACATCCATATCATCATGGCCGACGGGGCGCCGGTGCGCAACCTCGAGGCGGCGGTGCGGCAGGCGCATCTCGACGTAAACGCGGTGGTGGCATCGCCGATCGCGGCGGGGCTAGCCTGCCTCTCCGACGAAGAACGCGATCTCGGCGTAGCCTTGGTGGAGCTTGGCGCAGCGGTGACGACTGTCTCGCTTTATGCCGGCGGGATGCTCGTCGAAATGGCCTCGCTGCCCTTTGGCGCGAGCGACATCACCGACGATATTGCATCGGCCTTCGGGATTCGGCGGAGCCAGGCGCAGCGGCTCCAGAGCTTCTACGGTTCGGCTTCGGCGAGCCCGCGCGACAATAATGAGATCATCGAGCTCGATCCGGGGGCGCCGGCGGGCAGCGAATCCCCGCGCATCACGCGCGCGCAGCTCGTGTCCGTCATCCGCCAGCGCCTCGACGCGATGATGGGGGAGATCGGGCGGACGCTGAAGGACCTTCATTTCGTCGGTCCGATCGGGCGCCAGGTCGTGCTCGTCGGCGGCGGCGCCGACTTGAAAGGCATTGCCGACTATACGCAAAGCGCGCTCGGCCGCGCCGCGCGCATCGGGCGACCGCGGGGCTTGCACGGCCTGCCCGATGCCCATTCGGGACCGGCTTTCGCGACGCTCGCGGGTCTGGTTCTCTATGCAGCGTCGGATCCGGTCGACCTTCGCGATCTGCCGATGATGGCGCACGATGTCTATCGCCCGAAGGGCGCGTCGATCCTGCAGCGGCTGGTCACGGCATTGAAAAGCAGCTTTTGATAGGCGCGAGGTGAAAAGGTTAATTTTTTGGGTGATTCCAGCGTCACAATAGTGCAATGCGGTCGCAGGAATCCGGGCGGCGGGACCACCGCCTGTTTGGGTCGCATGGTGAGGCTAGCGGCTGAGGTTCGCCGCTGCAGGGAGATAATTTGATGAGCATCGATATTGGTCCGCCACAGGTCGATGAGTTGAAGCCGCGCATCGCGGTCATCGGCGTGGGCGGCGCGGGGGGCAATGCCATCGCCAACATGATCGCCGCCCGGGTCGAAGGCGTCGATTTCGTGGTCGCGAACACCGACGCGCAGGCACTCAATGCCTCGCCGGCCGAGCGCCGCATCCAGCTTGGCACGCAGATCACGCAGGGCCTCGGCGCAGGGTCGCGGCCCGAGGTCGGACGCGCTGCTGCCGAGGAAAGCATCGCGCAGGTCGAAGAGGCGCTGAACGGCGCGCACATGTGTTTCGTCGCGGCCGGCATGGGCGGCGGCACCGGCACCGGTGCGGCACCGGTCATCGCCAAGGCGGCACGCGACCGCGGCATCCTCACCGTCGGCGTTGTCACCAAGCCCTTCACGTTCGAAGGTCAGCGCCGCATGCGCTCCGCCGAGGCCGGCATTGCGGAGCTGCAGGACCATGTCGACACGCTGATCGTCATTCCGAACCAGAATCTCTTCCTTGTCGCCAATCCGAACACGACCTTCAAGGAAGCGTTCAGCATGGCGGACGAGGTGCTCCAGCAGGGCGTTCGCGGCATCACCGATCTCATGGTCATGCCCGGGCTCATCAACCTCGACTTCGCCGACGTGCGCAGCGTGATGCGGGAGATGGGCAAGGCGATGATGGGCACCGGCGAGGCCGAAGGCGATGGCCGCGCGCTCGAAGCGGCGCAGAAAGCGATCGCCAACCCGCTGCTCGACGGCGTTTCGATGGCGGGTGCAAAGGGCGTGATCGTCTCGATCGTCGGCGGCGAGGACATGCGCCTCATGGAGGTCGACGAGGCCGCGAACCACATCCGCGAGCTGGTCGATCCCGATGCGAACATCATCTGGGGCAGCGCCTTCAACGAGAATCTGGAGGGCAAGATCCGCGTCTCGGTCGTCGCGACCGGCATCGACGGCACGGGTGAGCCCGCGGCCGCCGCGCCCGCAACGCGCAGCTTCTCCTTCGCGCCCGCGCGCACCGCGGCGCCGGCACCTGCTCCCGCCCCGGCGCCGATCGCCGAAGAGGTGATCGAGCCGGCAGCCGAGGAAGCGCCCGCGGCCGAGCCAGCAGCGGACAGCGATCCGGCTCCGGGCTTCTCGCTCGGCGGGCAGGCAGAGCCCGAGGCGCCGCGTGCGGTGCCCGAGGAGGAGCCGATGGAGCTTTCCCAGGTCGCGGCGACCTACGACGACACGGCAGACGAACTGGTTCTCGGCGAGCCCGCAGCTCCCGCGGCCGAATATCGACCGGCGCCTGTCGCGCCTGCGACGGTTGCGGAGGAAGCACCGTCCCGACCGATCGGAGGCGGAACCTTGTTCGAACGCATGTCGCGTCTGTCGCGCGGTGCAGTCGCCCCCGAGGGCGACGGCGCAGCCCCGGACAAGGGCGACGGGGTCGATATTCCGCGCTTCCTGGGCCGGCAGAACAACCAGTAACAGGGCTCTTGGGCCGCCGCACACGGGCGGGGCGGCCCGGAAACGGGATGATTGGCCCATGTGGCGATCGCAGATGACCGGGCGGCAAGGCGCATTCGCGCTGCTGTTGCTGTCGGCGGTCGCCACGACGCCGTCGCAGGCGATGCAGGTGGCGCAGCCCGACGCCGCCACGCGCGCCGCGATGGAAAAACGCACCGCGGCGCGCACGATGCTCTCGTCGGCGCTCGCGCGCATTGCCGCCAATTCCACCGATGCGCGGGCACTTCTCGATGCCGGGCGCGCCTCGATCGCGCTCGAGGATTACCGCGCCGCGCTCGGTTTCCTCGTCCGCGCCGAACAGGCGGCACCGCGCGACGGGGCGGTCAAGGCCGCGCTCGGGTCGGCGATGGTCCATATGGAAAACCCGACGCGCGCGCTCGATTATTTCGGCGAGGCGCAATTGCTCGGGGCGCCTGAACGGCTGTTTCTCGCCGACCGTGGGCTGGCCAGGGACCTTCTCGGCCAGCAGGATGCCGCTCAGCGCGATTATCAGCTGGCGCTGTCGATCGCGACCGATGACGAAGTGACGCGGCGCTATGCGCTGTCGCTCGGGATCAGCGGCGAGCCCGATCGCGCGATCCAGATGCTGGGGCCCCAGCTCCGCCAGTCAGACCGCGGTGCGTGGCGGCTGCGCGCGATGATCCTGGCGATGAACGGCCGCGACAAGGAGGCAACCGACATCGTCAATGCGACGATGCCGGCTGCGCTCGCGCAAAATATTCTGCCCTATCTGACGCGCATGGACCGTCTCAATCCCGCGCAGCAGGCCGCAGCCGCCCATTTCGGGCGCTTTCCGGCGGGAGAGCTCGGGCCTGCGCGCAAGCCCGTGCAGGTGGCCTCGGCCCCCGCGCGTGCCGCCGAAGCATCTTCCCGGCGGGGATCGGGGAGCCGCCGTGCCGCCGCCAAGGCGCCCACGCCCACGCCCACGCCCACGCCCACGTCCACGCCAGCGCCTGCTGCTGTCCGCAGCCCGGCCCCCACCCCAGCGCCGACACCTGTCGCCGCCGCAACGTCGGCTCCCAAACCCACGCCAACACCCGCGCCTGCGCCGGCTCCGACGGCCGCGCGGCCCCAGCCCCAGGCGGTGACACCGGCGCCCGCGGCCGCACGGCCGCAGGCGCAGACGGCGTCACCTTCCCCCGCGGCAGCCTCTCCGGCCCCGACGCAGACGCAGCCAGCGCGCACCGCCGCGGCCCAGCCCGCGCCGATCGGCGTTGCGATCCGGCGCGATAGCGGGCCCGTCGGGCCCGGTTTCTCGATCGCCGACATGGGAAGCAACCCAGCGCCCGCCGCCAACGCGCCTGTGCCGGCGTCGGCAGGTGCCGCCTCGGCTCCCGCCGCTGCGTCGGCCACCGCGGCGCCGCTCGCCTCGCTCGCCGATATCGTCAGTTCGATCGAAATTCCTCCCGAAGAAATGGCGCGGCCCGACAATGCAATCGGAGCCGCCACGCTCGCGAAGCTCCTCGAGGACAAGCGAAAGGCCGAAGCGGCTGAGGAGGCGAAGCGCGCCAAGGAGGAGGCCGCGGCCAAGGCGAAGGCCGAGGCCGACGCGAAGGCCAAGGCCGAGGCCGACAGGAAAAAGGCGAACCCTGCGCGCAATTGGGTTCAAATCGCGACCGGGGCGAACCCCAAGGCCTTGGCGTTCGATTACAATCGCTTCGCAAAGCGCAACGCGGCGCTGTTCCAGGGCAAGTCGGGGTCGACCGCCGAATGGGGCCAGACCCGCCGCCTGCTCGTCGGCCCGTTCAAGGACCGCAAGGCGGCGCAGGACTGGCTTGCCGACTATAAGAAGGCGGGCGGCGATGGCTTCCTGTTCACCAGCGAGGCGGGCGAAGCCGTCGAACCGATCAAGTGAGCGACATCGCCTCCTGCGCCAGCGACCCCGCGCATTCGCGCGGTCGCCATCATGAGGAACCGGGCCGCGTCGTCCGCGGGCCGCGCGATGTCTTCCAGCGTGACCGCGACCGCATCATCCATTCGATCGCCTTTCGCCGCCTGCGCCACAAGACGCAGGTATTCGTCGCGCCCGACGGCGATCATTACCGCGTTCGTTTGACCCACAGCATCGAGGTCGCGCAAATCGGTCGCGGCATCGCCCGCGCGCTCGGCCTCAACGAGGATCTGACCGAGGCCCTCTGCCTCGCGCACGATATCGGCCATCCGCCTTTCGGTCATGCGGGAGAGCATGCGCTGAAAGCGGCGATGAAGGCGCATGGCGGGTTCGACCATAATGGCCACACGCTGCGCACCCTCGCGCGCATCGAATGCCCCTATCCCCGCTTTGATGGCCTCAACCTGACCTGGGAAACGCTCGAAGGACTCGCCAAGCACAATGGTCCCGTTCGCCATCCGGGCTGGGCGCTTGCGGATATCGACGCTGAATTTCCTCTCGATCTTGCAACCCACGCAAGTCTCGAGGCGCAGGTCGCCGCGGTCGCCGACGACATCGCCTACGACAACCATGATATCGACGACGGGCTGCGCGCGGGTCTGCTCGACCTCGACCAGCTCATGGCGCAGCCCTTTGTCGCGGCCAATTTTGCAGGCGTGGAGAAGCGGTTCCCAGGCGCCCCGCGCGAGAGAATGCTGCGCGAACTGGTGCGCGATCAGATCGGGGTGATGGTCAACGATGTCATCGCCGCGACTGCCGCCAATGTTGCGGATGCGGGGGTGCAAAGCGCGACCGAGATTCGCGCAGCGGGCCGCACCTTGGGCGGATTCTCGCCAGAGCTCGCGCGGCAAGAGCGCGACCTGAAGCGCTTCATGTACGCCAATCTCTACCACCACCCCTCGCAGCTCGCAGCAGCCGAGGCCGCGCAGCAGGTCGTCAGCCGCCTCTTTGCCGCCTATGCCGACGATCCACGCCGCATGGGCGCTGACTGGGCCGCGCGTCTGCCCGAAGGGGAAACCGCGATCGCGCGCTACATCGGCGACTATATCGCCGGCATGACCGACCGCTTTGCCGTAGACCGCTACGCCGAGATCTTCGGCCGGGACGCGGTACCCGAGCCGCTGCGGCATGTGTGAGGCGCGCGCAGATTGCTGTCGCAGCCTTTGGACACACGCATGTGTCATTGGCGCGCAAGGCTGATAGAGAAGCGGGATGAGAGAGGCTCATCCGAAAATTCTGCTGGTCGGCGCGACCGGCCTCGTCGGACGCAGCGTCGTCCAGGAGGCGGGTGATCTATCGCTCACCATCCTCGCGCGCCGCGACCCCGGTGATCTGCCGGACCACCACCTGCTGCTCGTCGCCCCGCCCGAACGCTGGGCGGACATGATCGCCGCCCAGCAGCCCGAAGTGCTGATCTCCTGCCTCGGGACCACCATCCGCACGGCGGGCTCGCAGGCGGCGTTTCGCGCGGTCGATCGCGATCTCATCCTCTCGGCGGCGCGCGGCGCGCGGGTGGGCGGCGCGGCGCGGATGATTGTCGTGAGTTCGGTTGGCGCGTCGGCCAGAAGCCGCAATTTCTATTTGAGAACCAAGGGCGAAACCGAAGAGGGCCTGCGCGCTCTCGGTTTCGACCGGCTCGACATGATCCGTCCCGGTCTGCTCACCGGCAGGCGGCCGGGCCCTGCGCGGCTGGGGGAGGGGATTGCGATCGCGGCGGCGCCCCTGTTCGACGCGCTGCTTTTCGGATCGCTTCGCCGCTATCGCTCGATTCCCGCCGAAATCGTGGCCAAAGCGATCCTTGCGATCGCATCCCGCCGCGAAAGCGGCTCCTATGTTCACGAAAACGACGCGATCCGCGCGCTCGCCGATTGACTCTGAGAAAGCGCGCCGCCAAGGCTCAGCCGTCTGCCGGAGCCCGCAGGGGATTCGGCCGGCCGCGCGGGAGAGCGCGCGGTGCGGAGCGATCCGCGCCTCGCCACCGAAGGAGCAACCGCCCCGGAAACTCTCAGGTTCGCAGGACCGCGCAGGCTGGAACGGACACTCTGGAAAGCGTTCCGGCCGTGCCGGAACCACCGAAGGGGTAACCTTGGGGCGCATCCCCCAAGGGAAAACTCTCAGGTTCCCGTGACAGAGGGGGCATGGCGACGGAGCGGCGAGAGGCCGCGTCTCGCCGTGTCAACGACGGGAGACTGACATGACGACAAGCGAACAGACGGGCGAAGAGACCGCGCCTATCGGCACCCTGCCGCTCGATGCCTGGCACCGGGCAAAGGGCGCACGAATGGTGGAATTTGCCGGTTACTGGATGCCGATCCAGTATGAAGGCATCATGGCCGAACATTTGTGGACCCGCGCGAATGCGGGGCTGTTCGACGTCAGCCACATGGGACAGCTTCTGCTGAGCGGCCAAGGCGCCGCCGAGGCGCTCGAAGCGCTCGTTCCCGGCGATATTTCCGCGCTGAAACCCGGCCGAATGCGCTACTCGCTACTGCTCGCGGAAGATGGCGGGATTCTGGACGACCTGATGATCACCGGCGGCGAGCAGGGGCTCTACATGGTCGTCAACGGTGCCGTGAAATGGGACGATATCGCCCATCTGCGCGAGCATCTGCCCGACGAGATCGGGCTCAACCATATGGACGAGCAGGCGCTGCTTGCGCTGCAGGGGCCGCAGGCCGCCGCGGCGCTCGAGCGGCTTGTTCCGGGCGTTGGCGCGCTGGTGTTCATGCAGGCGGATGCCTTCGATTGGAACGGCGTGCCGCTTGGTATCAGCCGGTCGGGCTATACCGGCGAGGACGGGTTCGAGATTTCGGTGCCCGCGGCGCACGTCACTGCGCTCGCCGACGCGCTGTGCGCGATGGAGGAGGTAAAGCCCATCGGCCTTGGAGCGCGCGACTCGCTGCGCCTCGAGGCAGGGCTGCCGCTCTACGGGCATGACCTCGACCCCGCGACCGATCCCGTCGAAGGCGATCTTGCCTTCGCGATTTCCAAGCGCCGGCGCGAGGAGGGCAACTTTCCCGGTGCCGCGCGCATCCTCGGCCATCTTGCCGACGGCGCTCCGCGCAAGCGCGTCGGGCTGCTTGTCGATGGCAAGTTGCCCGTGCGCGAGGGCGCCAAGCTTTTCGACGGCAACACCGAAATCGGCGTCGTGACCTCGGGCGGTTTCGCGCCGAGCCTCGGCGCGCCGATCGCAATGGGCTACGTGCCCACGGGCCTCTCCGCGACCGGCACGGCGCTTGCCGCCGAGGTGCGGGGGAAGCGCGTGCCCGTGACGGTCGCCGCCATGCCATTTGTTCCGCACAATTATGTCCGCAAACAGGGAGGCTGACGATGCCGCGTTACTATACCGAAGAACATGAGTGGATCGACGTTGACGGCGAAGTCGCGACGGTCGGAATCACCGATTTTGCACAGGGCCAGCTTGGCGACATCGTCTTCGTCGAAGTGCCTGACACCGGGACCGAATTGAGCGCGGGCGGCGACGCGGCGGTGGTGGAATCGGTGAAGGCAGCAAGCGACGTCTACGCCCCTGTCGATGGCGTGGTGACCGAGGGCAACAGCCAGCTCGAAGAAGACCCCGCGCTCGTCAACAGCGATCCTGAAGGCGAAGGCTGGTTCTTCCGCATGACACTATCCGACAAGAGCCAGCTCGATGGTCTGATGAATGCCGCCGCCTACAAGGAATTCTGCGACAGCCTGTAAGTCACGCCCCTCCCGGTCGCGGGAGGGGGGAGATAGGTTCATGACATCTCTCGCCATCCTGTCGATCGGGCCCGCGGCATGACCGCCGCAGCACCCGCCCTTGCCGATTGCCGGCCGATGATTGCGACCGCGATCTATGCGGGAGCGCAGGGCGGCTATGTGCGCGCGGCGCTCGCGCTGGCGATGGCGGGGGCCGCGCGCGCGCTGCCCCTCCGCTTCGAATTCATCCTGCACGAGGCGCAGATCCACCGGGCGCGCGACATGCTGGCCAACATCTTCCTTAAGAGCGACTGCACACATCTGCTCTTTATCGACGACGATGTGGATTTTGCCGCCGACGATGTATTCGCCATGCTCGGAGCGATGGCCGGGCGTCCCGATTGCGCGATCCTCGGCGCGCCGGTCCCGCGCCGCGTCGTGAACTGGGCGCAGGTGGCGCGCGCTGCCGAGCGCGGGCTCGCGCGGAGCAACCCCGGCGGTCTTGCAGCCTTTACCGGCGATTTCGCGCTGAGTTTCCTCAACCCCGCGCAGTCGTTCAAGCTGAATGAACTGGTCGAGCTGACGCAGCTTGGCGGTGCCTTCATGCTGGTGCGGCGCGATGTGATCGAAACGCTCTGCGCGCGGCACGGCGATCTCGCCTTCCGCGTCGATGCGCGCGACCGCCAGAACGCCGGGGTCGGCGAAGAGGTGCACGGGCTGTTCATGCCGATGATCGAGCCTGAAACTCGCCGGCAACTCTCCGAGGACTATGCCTTCTGCTACCGCGCGCGTGCTGCCGGTTTCCGGATCTGGCTCGCGCCCTGGGTCCGCACCGCGCACAGCGGCCCTGCGACCTTTCGTGGATCGCTCGCCGATCTCGCGCCGCTTTTTTCCGAAAACCCCGTTTCTTCGCCGGAGTAATTCATGCGTTACCTGCCCCTCACCCCCGATGACCGCAGCGCGATGCTCGCGGCGGTCGGCGCATCGTCGATCGACGATCTGTTCGTCGACGTCCCTGAAGCGGCCCAGCTTGCAGGGCCCATTGCCCAGCTGCCGATGCACGCCAGCGAGCTTGCGGTCGAGCGCCATATGGCGGCCCTTGCTCGGCAGAATCGCGCCGCAGGCGACGGACCTTTCTTCCTCGGCGCAGGCGCCTATCGGCACCATGTGCCCGCGAGCGTCGACCATCTCATCCAGCGCGGCGAATTTCTCACCGCCTATACGCCCTATCAGCCCGAGATCGCGCAGGGCACGCTCCAGATGCTGTTCGAGTTTCAGACGCAGGTCGCGCGCCTCTTTGGCACCGACGTCGCCAATGCCTCGATGTACGACGGTTCGACCGCCTGCTGGGAAGCGATCGTGATGGCGCGGCGGGTAACGCGGCGCGGCAAGGCCCTGCTCTCGACGGGGCTGCATCCCCATTATCGCAGCGTCGCGCGCACGATGGCAAAATATACCGGCGACCTCCTCGTTGACGGAGACCCGGGCCTCGACGCCGCCACCGACTGGAGCGCGCTCGCCGCGGCGGTCGACAAGGAGACGAGCTGCGTCGTCGTCCAATATCCCGATATTCTCGGCCGCCTCGACGACATGCGCGCGCTCGCTGCTGCGTGTGAGGCAGCCGGCGCATTGCTGATTGCGGTCGTGACCGAGCCGGTCGCGCTCGGCCTCATCCAGGCGCCGGGCGAGATGGGTGCCGATATTGTGGTCGGCGAGGGACAGTCGATCGGCGTTGGCCTTCAGTTCGGCGGACCCTATGTCGGGCTCTTCGCCTGCAAGGCCAAATATGTCCGACAGATGCCTGGGCGCCTGTGCGGCGAGACGGTCGACGCCAATGGCAAGCGCGGCTTCGTGCTGACCTTGTCGACGCGCGAACAGCATATCCGGCGCGAGAAAGCGACGAGCAATATCTGCACAAACTCCGGATTATGTGCGCTCGCCTTCAGCATCCACATGACGTTGCTCGGCGAAGCGGGCCTTCGCCGCCTCGCGGCGATCAACCATAGCCGGGCCAAGGCAGCCGCGGATGCGCTTGCAAAAGTGCCGGGCGTCTCGGTCATGAACAGCGTTTTCTTCAACGAATTCACCCTTGTCCTTCCCAAGGCAGCGCGACCCGTCGTGCACGAGCTTGCCGAGAGGGGCGTCCTGGGGGGCGTGTCGCTCGGCCGCCTCTATCCCGGCAATGAGGGGCTCGCGAACGGTCTCGTCGTTGCCGTGACCGAAACCGTGACCGTAGAGGATATCGCTGCCTTTGCCGCGGCGCTGAAGGAGGTGCTGGCATGACCGCGCTCAACCGCGCCGGGTGGCGCCCGGAAATGAACGCCGGCGGTGCCGACGACAATGTGACCTTCACCGGCAACCGCGCGCTGATGCTCGAAGAGCCTCTGGTCTTCGAGATCGGCTCGAACGAAACGACCGGGGTCGATTTTGACGAGGAGGCGCCTGCGGCCGATCTGGGCGCGCTCGCGCGTTCGGCGCCGATCGGCCTGCCGGGCCTCAGCGAGGGCGAGGCCGTGCGTCATTACACGCGTCTCAGCCGCCAGAATTATGCCATCGACCTTGGCCTCTTCCCGCTCGGCAGCTGCACGATGAAGCACAACCCGCGCCTCAACGAAAAGGTCGCCCGGATGCCGGGCTTTGCCGATGCGCACCCACTGCAGCCGCAGGAGACGGTGCAGGGGGCCTATGCCGTAATTCACGAGCTTGCCGAGTGGCTGGTCACGCTCACCGGCATGGACAGCATCGCCATGTCGCCCAAGGCCGGCGCGCATGGCGAACTTTGCGGCATCTTGTGCATCAAGGCGGCGCTTCAGGCGCGCGGCGAAGACCGGCGGGTTCTGCTCGTCCCCGAAAGCGCACACGGTACCAATCCTGCGACGGCGGCCTTTGCAGGCTTCAGCGTGGAGGATATTCCCGCCACCCGCGAGGGCCGCGTCGACCTTGCTGCGCTCAAAGCCCGGCTCGGCCCCGATGTTGCCGGGGTCATGATCACCAACCCCAACACCTGCGGCCTGTTCGAGCGCGACCTCAAGGCGATTTCGGATGCGGTCCACGCGGCGGGCGGCTATGTCTATTGCGACGGTGCCAATTTCAACGCGATCGTCGGGCGTGTGCGGCCTGGCGACCTCGGCGTCGATGCGATGCACATCAACCTGCACAAGACCTTCTCGACCCCGCACGGCGGCGGCGGCCCGGGCTCAGGCCCCGTGGTGCTCTCGAAGGCGCTCGCGCCCTTTGCGCCGCTGCCTTTCGTCACGAAGGAAGGCGGCCGGTTCCGGCTGGTCGAAGAGGAAAGCGCGGGCGAGGATCATCCCGAAAGCTTCGGCCGCATGACCGCTTTTCACGGCCAGATGGGCATGTTCACGCGCGCGCTCGCCTATATCCTCAGTCACGGTGCCGACGGACTGCGCCAGGTCGCCGAGGATGCGGTGCTCAATGCCAATTATGTGCTGCGCGGCCTTGAGGATGTGCTCGACGCGCCCTTTGCGGCGTCGGGTCCGTGCATGCACGAGGCATTGTTCAGCGATAAAGGGCTCGCCGAGGGCTTCACGACGCTCGACATCGCCAAGGGGCTGATCGACGAGGGCTACCACCCGATGACGGTCTATTTTCCGCTCGTTGTCCACGGTGCGATGCTGGTCGAACCGACCGAGACCGAATCGAAGGCGGTGCTCGATCAGTTCATCGGCGCGCTGCGCAGTATCGCGATGCGGGCAAAGAATGGTGACCCGGCACTTAAATCGGCGCCTCATTTCGCTCCGCGCGCGCGGCTCGACGAGACGATGGCGGCGCGCAAGCCCGTGCTCACTTGGAGCGAACCTGTGGTCGCGCCCGGCACGCCCTCGATGAGCGAGATCGGGGGGAGCTGATCTGCACGCGATCACGCGCCCCTCAGATTTCGTCCGTGCGATCAAGGCCGCCGCGCGTCCCGGCCTCGCGTCGCCAGTGGCGTCTTGGGGGACTTTGCTCGGCGCGATGGGACCGCTAGACCAGATAGGGCGCTCGTCAGGGCGCAACTGCGCCGCGGCCTCTTGCGGCCGGGTGGGGGAGGGAGCCTGAATGAGCTGGAACAGCCTTTATCTTGTCACCAATTATTGGGCGCTCGCCGGCTGGCTGGCGCTCGCCTTCGCGCCGCGCAGCCCGCGCATCCTCTCGGCGATACTCTATGCGGGCGTTGCGCTGCTTTGCCTCGTCTACACGGTGCTGATCGCTGGTTTTCTCACTGGCGGCATCGACCCCGGCGGGGCAGGGGGCGGCGATTTCTCCTCGCTGGCCGGGGTGATGAAGCTCTTCGATGCCCCCGGCGGCGCGACCCTCGGTTGGACGCATTATCTTGCCTTTGACCTCTTCACCGGAATGTGGATCGCGCGCGATGCTGACCAGAAGGGCTTCAGCCGGATCATCCAGCTTCCCTTCCTGTTCCTGACGCTCATGGCGGGTCCGGTCGGCCTGCTTGCGTGGCTCATCGCTCGCGAACGGCGGGCCCGGGCGCTCGCCAAGGCGCAATGAGCCCCGAGCCCTGGACGCCCGGGGAAGGGGGCTCCGCGGCGAAGCGTCACGCGCCGGCGACGCTGCGCAATCGTGATGCGATCGTCCACGTTCTTGCCGAATGGCTGCCGCGCGCGGGCCTTGTACTCGAAGTCGCTAGCGGGTCGGGTGAGCATGTCGTCCACTTCGCCGCTGCTTTCCCTGCGCTCGATTGGCAGCCGAGCGATCCAGACGAGGCCGCGCTCGCCTCGATCGCGGCGTGGAGCGCCGAGGCGGGGCTTGCGAACCTCGCCTCGCCCCTCCGACTTGATGCAGCCGCTCCCGACTGGCGGCTCGGCCGCGCCGACGGGCTCATCTGCATCAACATGGTCCATATCAGCCCGTGGCGCGCGACCCTCGGTCTTTTCGCGGGAGCGGCGCGTCTCCTCGCTCGTGGCGCACCGCTCATTCTCTACGGCCCCTTTATCGAGACCGGCGTTCCCACCGCGCCGAGCAACCTCGCCTTCGACGCGAGCCTTCGGGCGCGCGACGCGGAATGGGGGCTGCGCGATCTCGAGTCGGTGAAAGCCGCAGCGCTCGAGGCCGGCTTCGCCTTCGCCGCGCGGCAGGCGATGCCCGCCAACAATCTGATGCTCCTTTTTCGCCGTTCGTGACGGCCGCTATGCCGCGGCCGGCGCTGGGCGCTTAGCTTGCAAAGGGTTACGCTTGCCAAGCCCGCAGCTCTGTTGTTATCAAAGCTGAGAATGGCGCAAAAGCGCCTCCCGGGAGAGAAATGAGCATGAGCGACATCGCGGACCTTTTAACCTTCGACCAGTTTATCACCCATTGGGCGAAGGAGCGGCCTGATCGCGTCGCGATGCGCGAGGAAGACCGGGTGATGACCTATGGCGATCTTGAAGAGCGGACTGCGCGCGTCGCGAGCGCGCTTCTGGCCGCGGGGCTTCAGAAGGGCGACCGGATTGCCTGGATCGGCAAGAACAGCGATCTTTATTTCACGCTCTTTTACGGCGCGGCGCGCGCGGGGATCGTGATGGCGCCGATCGGCTGGCGCCTGGCCCCCGCCGAATGGGCGTTCATCGTCAATGACACGCGCGCGAAGATCGTTTTCACCGGCCCTGGCTTCGAGGCGGCGACGGCTCAGCTATCTGGCAAGCTCGAACATGCGCCCCGGATCATCGGCGCCGAAGCGGCGCGCGCGATGATCGACGCTGCGACGCGCACCGACTTCGCGCCGTCGGGACCGGACGATGCCGTGCTCCAGCTCTACACGTCGGGCACGACCGGGAACCCCAAGGGCGCGGTGCTCACCAACACCAATCTTTTCGCGCTGCGCAAGAATTCCGCCAATCTCGACATGCCCTACACCCAGTGGGAGGATGACGAGGCGGTGCTCGTCGCGATGCCCTGCGCGCATATCGGGGGCACCGGACTTGGCATCATGGCGCTCGCAGCAGGGCTTCCGGGCGTGGTACTTGCCGAATTCAATCCCGACGGCGTGTTCGACGCAGTCGAGCATCATGGCGTCACGCGCTTCTTCATCGTTCCCGCCGCGCTCCAGATGCTGCTTCTTCATCCGCGCTGCGCGAGCGTCGATTACAGCCGCCTCAAATATATTCTCTATGGCGCGGCGCCGATTCCGCTCGACCTCTTGCGCCAGTGCATCAAGATGTTCGGCGCGCAGTTCATCCAGGCCTATGGGATGACCGAGACGACGGGCACCATCTGCATGCTTCCGCCCGAGGACCATGATCCGGAGGGCAACAAGCGGATGCGCTCGGCGGGCAAACCGCTTCCCGGCGTCGAGATCAAGATCCTCGGCCCCGACGGCAGGGAGGTGCCAACGGGCGAGGTGGGCGAGGTCGTCACCCGCTCGTCGAACAATATGCAAGGCTATTGGAATCTTCCTGACGCGACCGCCAAGACGATGACTGCGGACGGCTGGATCCACACGGGCGACGCCGGCTACATGGACGAGGACGGCTATCTTTATATCCATGACCGGATGAAGGACATGATCATCTCGGGCGGGGAGAATGTCTATCCGGCCGAAGTCGAGAGCGCGATCTACGGTCACCCCGCCGTGCAGGAAGTCGCCGTGATCGGCATCCCCGACGCGAAATGGGGCGAAACGGTGAAGGCCGTCGTCGTTCCCAAGCCAGGCATGACGATCGAGGAGGGAGACATCATCGCCTGGACCCGGGAACGCATCGCCGCCTTCAAGGCGCCGCGCAGCGTCGACGTGATCGAGGCCCTGCCGCGCAACGCCTCGGGCAAGATCCTGCGCAAGGACCTGCGCGCACCCTATTGGGAAGGCTATGAGCGGATGGTGAACTAGCTTTCCCGGGCAAAAGCTGGAATATGGGCGCGTTCGTTGATGCGAGGCTGCCTCGTTGCGGCAGCCTCGGGCGAAGGGATCGGCGCTAGCGACCAGCTTGTCTCTGGCCGCCCTCGGCCCGCTCCGCCTGGAGTGAGGCAAAGCTCCCCAATGCCCCCCTTCCGCATTTTTCGCTGTCCTGCAAAGGTGCGCCGCGATAGCGTGGATCGATGATTATCGCGCACACCCCCGACCGCATCCCTGCGACCGGCAGGACAGATACCCTCAAGGATATGATGATAGCCAAGGGGTGTGAGACGCCCTGTGCGCCGGGACGTTCGGCGTGCTGAGCGTCGAGACATGCGCAGCGGTGCCGTGGCCCGACGCGCTTGACTGGGAGGCGCGCGCGGCAGAGGCTGCTGCGGCCGCGCTCGCGCTCACCCCCTATGCGCCGCTTGCCGATGCGGCGCCGCTCGTCGAGATTGCCGTGCGGCTCACCGACGATGCCGAAGTGCAGGCGCTCAACCGCGATTTTCGGAGCAAGGACAAGCCGACTAACGTGCTCTCCTTTCCGCAGGTACAAGCCGACCTTCTCACAAGCCTCTCGAACAGCGACGATGGCGAGATATTGCTCGGCGACATCGTGCTGGCGCGCGAGACCTGCGCGCGCGAAGCGGAAGAGAAGGGAATTCCGCTTGCCGATCATGCGACCCATCTCATCGTCCACGGCACGCTCCACCTCGTCGGCTATGACCATATGGACGATGTGAGCGCCGCAGCGATGGAGGCGCTGGAGGTGAAAGCGCTTGCGTCGCTGGGCATCGCCAATCCATATGGCGACGAGCAATAGGAAGGACCAAAGCGCATCATGCCCGACGAGCAGGGATCTTCGAGCCGATCGGAAGAGGACAGTAGATCCGGCCTGTTGGCCGGGCTCAAGACATTGTTGTTCGGGGGCGACAAGGAACCGTCGCTGCGCGAGCAGATCGAAGACGTCATCGACGAGGCCGAGGAAGAAGGGGCCGAGCGCCGCGGCAGCAGCATTGTCGGCGACCTTTCGCCGATCGAGCGCAAGATGCTCCGTAACCTCCTTCATTTCGGCGAACAGACGGTCGACGACGTCGCCGTCCCGCGGGCCGACATCATCGCGATCGAGGAAAGCGCGCCTTTTGAGGATATTGTCGCGCTCTTCGCAGAGGCGGGGCACAGCCGCCTCCCGGTCTACCGCGAAACTCTCGACGAGGTCATCGGGATGATCCACGTCAAGGACGTCTTCGCCGTGCTTGCCGACGGACGCACGCCGCCGCCCCTCCTCGACCTCATCCGCCAGCCGCTCTACGTCCCGCAGTCGATGGGTGTGCTCGACCTGCTCGCCGACATGCGCGCGCAGCGCACCCATCTTGCGATCGTGATTGACGAATATTCGGGCACCGAGGGGCTCGTGACAATCGAGGACCTGGTCGAGGAGATTGTGGGCGAGATCGAGGACGAGCATGACGACGAGCCCGTCACTCTCTTTGCTCCGGGCGAAAATGGCTGCTGGGAGGCCGACGCGCGCGCCGAGCTCGATGATATCGGCGAGGCGATCGACCCGCGGCTTGCCGAGATCGAGGAGGATGTCGACACGGTTGGCGGGCTCGCCGCGGTGCTGGCGGGCCATGTGCCCGAGGTCGGCGAGATCCTCGTCCACCCGAGCGGATGGCGGATCGAGGTGACCGAGGCGGATGAACGCCGCGTCCATCACTTGCGTCTCCACCCGCCGCTCGAGGTCGACCTTGAGGCCTCGTCGGACCGCGGGGAGCCCTTTTAGGCACCGCGCGGCGCCGTTGCCTTTGGCGGGCGATGCGATTAGCGCAGGCGCAATGGACGTTTCCGATCTTCGCATCGCGCTGTTCAGCGGCAACTACAACATGACCGTCGACGGGGCGAACAAGGCGCTCAACCGCCTTGTCGGCTATCTCCTGGGCGAGGGCGCGGCGGTGCGCGTTTATTCGCCGACGGTCGAAAACCCCGACTTTGCGCCCACGGGTGAGCTCGTCAGCGTGCCGTCCATGGCGATCCCGGGGCGCAGCGAATATCGCATCCCGCTCTCGCTCTCCGCGCGCGTGCGCGAGGATCTGGCGATGTTCGCGCCGAATATCCTCCATATCTCAAGCCCCGACCGCGTCTCGCGGCAGGCCGCCGCCTGGGCGCGGCGGCGTCGGATCCCCGTTGCCTGTTCGGTCCACACGCGCTTCGAGACCTATTTTCGCTACTATAACCTCTCCTTCCTCGAACCCCTGGTCGTCGCCTGGCTGCGGCGCCTCTATCGTCGCTGCGACGCGCTCATCGCTCCTTCGGAAAGCTTTGCGCAGGTGCTGCGCGAGCAGCGGATGAACTATGATATCGGGATCTGGACCCGCGGGGTTGAACGCGACATCTTCCACCCCGGGCGCCGCGATGCCATGTGGCGCCAGTCGTGGGGGATCGCCGGCGAGGTACCCGTCATCGCGTTTCTCGGTCGGCTCGTGATGGAAAAGGGGCTCGACGTCTTTGCCGACACGATCGACGTCCTGCGCCGCCGCGGCGTACCGCACGAGGTGGTGGTGATCGGCGAGGGACCCGCGGGCGACTGGTTCGAATCGCGGCTGCCGCACGCAAAATTCGTGGGATTCCAAGGCGGCGAGAACCTGGCGCGTGCCCTGGCGTCGTGCGACATGCTGTTCAACCCCTCGGTCACCGAAACTTTCGGCAATGTCACGCTCGAGGCGATGGCATGCGGCCTCCCCGTGGTGGCGGCGCGTGCAACGGGCAGCGCCAGCATCGTCAAGCACGGGCAGACGGGTTATCTCGTCGAGCCGGGTTCGATCGGCCTGTTTGCCGATGATCTGGAACATTATTGCCGCGATCCCGCGCTGCGGGCCGCGCACGGCGCGGCGGCGCTCGCGGAAAGCCGGTCCTACCAGTGGGATACGATCAATCAGGCGGTAGCCGACACCTATTTGCGCCTGATCCGCCAGAAGCAGCGGCGGGGCTGACGCCATGGCCGGGGACCTGTTTGGGGACGAGGTGCCGGCGTCATCCCCGGGCGGCGCGCCCGGACCCGTTCCGCTGGCCGAGCGGCTGCGCCCCAAACGCCTTGGCGACGTCGTCGGGCAGGAGCATCTGACCGGCCCGGAGGGCGCGATCGGCCGCATGGTCGGGGCGGGGCAATTGTCGTCGATCATCCTCTGGGGCCCGCCTGGCACCGGCAAGACCACGATCGCGCGCCTGCTCGCCGAAGCGGTCGGAATGCGTTTTGCTCCGCTGTCTGCGGTCTTTTCCGGGGTGGCCGATCTCAAGAAGGCTTTCGCCGACGCCGAGAAGATGGCGGCCGCGGGACAGCGCACTTTGCTTTTCGTCGACGAGATCCACCGCTTCAATCGCGCCCAGCAAGACGGCTTTCTTCCCTTCGTCGAGCGCGGGACGGTGGTGCTCGTGGGAGCGACGACCGAAAACCCGAGCTTTGCGCTCAACGCGGCGCTTCTAAGCCGCGCGCAGGTCCTCGTGCTGCACCGACTCGATGAGAGGGCGCTTGCGACACTGGTCGACCGCGCCGAGGCCGAGATCGGGCGGGCGCTCCCGGTCACGAACGACGCGCGCGCGGCGCTGGTCGCGAGCGCCGACGGCGATGGACGCTTTCTCCTCAACCAGGTCGAGACCTTGTTTGCCGCGGCGATCGACGCGCCGCTGGATGCAGGCGAGCTTGCGCAATTTCTCCATCGCCGGATGCCCGTCTACGACAAGGACCGTGACGGGCATTACAATCTCATCTCGGCGCTGCACAAGGCGATGCGCGGCTCGGACCCGCAAGCCTCGCTCTACTGGCTCGCGCGAATGCTCGTAGCGGGGGAGGAGCCGCTCTATGTGCTCCGCCGCATCACCCGTTTTGCGAGCGAAGATATCGGACTTGCCGACCCACAGGCGCTCGTCCAGTGCCTTGCTGCGAAAGACGCCTATCAGTTCCTCGGCTCTCCCGAAGGCGAACTCGCGATCGTGCAGGCGTGCCTCTACTGCGCGACCGCGCCCAAATCGAACGCTGCCTATGCAGCGCAAAAGGCGGCCTGGGCAGCGGCACGCGAAACGGGAAGCCTTGCGCCGCCCGCAAACATCCTCAACGCCCCGACGAAACTGATGAAGGATTTGGGCTACGGCGCGGGCTACAGTTACGACCATGACGCGCCGGAGGGCTTTTCGGGCGACAATTACTGGCCCGACGAAATGAATCCCGCGACCTTCTACCGTCCCGTCGACCGCGGCTTCGAAAAGCGCATCGCCGAGCGGATCGCCTGGTGGGACGCCCGGCGGCACGGACGCGGGCAAGGGGAGTGATGCAGCGTGTCGGCGGCCCGTTCGTTGTCGTCATCTTCGCCAGCGCACTTCCCGATTAAGCCCCACCACACGAACCGATCATCTTCTGACGGACACCTCACTACGAAGAGGACCGCGGGTTTCGTTGGCGACGCTGCATCCCCGCCTCGAGCGGATCACCGACATTATCTGGCGCGCCTGCTGGGGACGCGCGAAAAAGTCAGCGTGCCGTCTTCGGCCCCCGCGATCAACCCGGATAGCGCTCGAAGCTTGGTACCTCGTTTAGCCTTTCCATCCAGCCGATCCTCTCGGCGGTCTGGATCTGCAGCTGAGCCGGGATCAGGTCGGGGTCGTCGAGCGTCGCCGTCTGAACGTCAATCTGGCCAGGAAAAACCTGCTCGTTGGTGTAGAAAAGCCCAGTCCCGCATTCGCCGCAAAAGTGGCGGCGGCCATGTTCAGACGAAGCATAAATCTTCGGCGTGCCGCTGATCTCGATCGCGTCCTGGCTGACCATCGCCCATCCCACGAGCGGCGCTCCCGCGTGACGGCGGCAATCCTGGCAATGGCATAGTGCGTGATGCGCGACCGCAATGGGCATCGAATAACGGACAGCACCGCAATGGCACTGGCCGGTGGCACGGCTCGGGGTATTGGTCATGTCGCTCTCCCTTTTATTGCAGAGGAACATATCATAAACAGGACCCTGAGCCAAACCCCGCTGAAGCCTGACGGTTAACGGGAATTTAGGCGGGTTCAGGCAAAGCCATTCCCGACAATAGCGAGGCGAGATGGCGGTGTCGTATAATCCAATAGCGCCCGGCGGCGATGGCCTCTTGTGGGTGTCTCGCCCGGCCCTTGCGCTTCTGACGGCGGCGGCGCTGCTCGTCGCGCTTCTCGGCGAACACGCCAATCTTTCGCTTTTCTATCTGGCGCGGCAGGATCTTTGGCTGCTGGCGGCTACGATCTTGTCCCTTCTGATCTGCATGCCGCGCCTCGGCTCCTTGGACCGCCTGCCCGCGATGCCGCAACATCGAGTCCTCCTGCTTGGCGCGGGTCTGGCGTTAGCCGCTTATGCCGGCCATTATCTCATCCTGTCGGGTCATGATCTCAGCCGCGACGAGCAGATGGCGAACTTCGACGCGGCCATCTTCGCGCGCGGAGCGTTGGTCGCGCCGTTGGGGGGGATCTGGCGCGACCATGCCGCTGCCCTCAACACGATGTTCATGTATCCCACCGGGCAAAGCGCGGCCTGGGTTTCGGCCTATCTTCCGCTCAACGCTCTCCTGCGCGCGCTCTTCTCTCTCGCGGGCGACGCGGCACTGACCGGGCCGGCGATGACCTTGCTCGGAGCGCTGGCGCTATGGGGATGCGCACGACGAATCTGGCCCGAGGATGGCGAAGCTCCGACTGTCGCAATCCTTCTCTATCTCGGATCAGCGCAGGTGCTCTTCAATGGCATGACGGCCTATGCGATGCCGGCGCACCTAGCACTCAATCTGTGCTGGCTCTGGTTCTTTTTGCGCCGAGCGATATGGGCCGACCTCGGGGCGCTGTGCGTGGGCTTCGTCGCGGTTGGGTTGCACCAGCCTATCATGCATCCGATGTTCGCGGCGCCGATCCTGTTCCTCCTCGTGCTGGAGCGCTCCTGGCGGCGCGCGGCCTTTTACCTCGTGGGTTATGGTGCGATCGGAGCGTTCTGGGTGTGGTGGCCAGGGTTTGTCTGGACGCTGGCGGAAGCCAACCCGGTCGCGCCGCGGGCGGACGGCGTCGACTTCTGGACCCGACTCTTGCAGGCGGTAGAAAAAGGCGATGCATTACGCTTCGCGAACATGTGCGCCAATCTCATCCGTTTCGCAGCATGGCAGCATGTACTCTTGCTCCCGCTGATGTTGATCGGGTTGCCGATGGTCCGGCGGGATCGGTTGGCGGCAGCGCTCGCGGGCGGCATCGTACTTACGCTCGCAGTGATGACAGTGATCCTGCCCTATCAGGGGCATGGCTTCGGCTACCGCTATCTCCACGGGCTCGTGGGCAACGCGATCCTGCTTGGGGTCTTTGGTTGGGTTGCCCTTGGCGATCGTATCGCGGCTTGGCGTCCGCTGCTCATGCGCAGCACCATCGCTGGGATGCTCGTGCTGCTTCCAGTGCAAGTCTGGATGGCGCACGGCTTCTACGCCCCTTTTGCCAAGGCCTCGTCGCGAATAGACGCAAGTAATGTCGAATATGTGGTGGTGGACGGAAGAGACGCGCCCTTTTCTTCCGATCTCGTGATCAATCCGCCCTTTCTCGAAAGACGCCCGATCCGCTTGTTGCGCGAAGAGATAGACCCGGCTCTAGTACGCTCTCTGTGTGTTTCTCCCGTGAGGGTGGGGATGGTCGATGCGACATTGCTGCGGCCAATTGCCGATTATTTCGGCGTGCCCGCGCTTGCAGATCCCATCACCAAGTCGAGGCTTGCCGACCAGTTGCGGGGTGGAGGCTGTTCCGTTTCGATCGTGAAGTAGTTGTGATCGCATGAACGGGCAGACGTCCGGATTTATCCAGTTGTTAACCACAAGTTTCTAGACACGGATCGAACGGATTTGTGGGGGAGCCTCAATGTATCAGCAGCGAGCCGAAGTTCTGGCCTTCGAGCGGGACCGGGCGCTGAAACTTGGCGTCACCATCGTCATGCCCTGTCTCAACGAGGCAATAAGTCTGCCGCACTGCATCGCGAACGCCCGCGACGCCTTAAGGATGATCGAGGATCGCTACGGCCTTGCGGGCGAGATCGTCATCGCCGACAACGGATCAGCCGATGGGAGCCAGGCGCTCGCTGAATCGCTCGGCGCACGGGTCGTCCCGGTGACGCGGCGTGGTTATGGCGCGGCCCTGATCGGAGGCTGCCGGGCGGCCTATGGCGACTATATTCTGATGGGTGATTGCGACGGCAGCTATAATTTCGTCGAGGGCGTTCCTATGGTTGGCAAGCTCATCGAGGGCCACGACCTATGCATGGGCTCGCGCTTCGATGGAGGAATTGCCCCTGGCGCCATGCCGTGGAAAAACCGGCATATCGGCAATCCGGCGTTGACCGGTATCCTCAATCTTTTCTTCAGGTCGGGAATCAACGACGCCCATTGCGGGTTGCGCGCGATCAGTCGTGACGCCTTCGACAAACTTGGGCTTGCGGGTGAAGGCATGGAGTTTGCCAGTGAAATGGTCATCAAGGCCTCGCTCAAGCAGCTGAAAATAACGCAGGTTCCTGCGACCCTTTCCGTTGATCTGCGCGATCGCGCTCCTCATCTCCGCCCTTGGCGCGATGGCTGGCGCCACCTTCGCTATCTGTTAATGCTTTCTCCGACATGGGTGTTCGGGGTCCCGGCGTTATTAGCCATCAGCGCTGGCGCTTTGATCCTGCTCGTAACAGTGGCGCATCTGCTTGGAATCATTGGCGGGGAGCCGCTCTTCGGCGCCAGCTGGACAATTGGCGCAGGCTTTTTGGTCAGCGTGGGCCATCTTGCCGCGATCATGGCGCTTGCAACGCACTTTCATGGCGTGAATCGTGGTTACCGCTCCCTCCGCCCTGTCTTTCGCCGGTATGCAGAGTGGCTGACGTTGGAGACGATGCTCATCGCGGGCGCGCTGCTGCTGGTCGGCTCAATCGGGGGAATCGTCGCGCTCGTCTATTACTGGTCGCAAGGCGGGTTTAATGCCATGGCCTCGGTCACGCCTACGGTGCTCGCGTTTACGGGCGCGACCATCGCCATTCAGAACATTCTGGGTGGTTTCCTGCTCGCAATCATTAATGGGCACCGGGCGGAGCTCGCACCCGGCGGCGTGGCATAATGAAGGGGGCGACCGTGAGGCGCGCGCCGCGGTATACTGCGGTCAGCCTGTTCTGCGTCCTGTTTAACAATTTTCTGCTGATAGCGCTCGACGAGGTCGGAATTCATTACGCCGTTGCTGTGGTGATCAGCGCTGGCATCATGATTCCGCTCGCGTATGCGCTGCATTCTGCTGTCACCTTCGGTGCGGAGCCGGGCTGGCGGGCCTTTGCGCGCTATTTCTGGGTGCAGATCGTTAATACCCCGATCGCGTGGCTGCTTTTCCTTCTGATCCACGACTGGGGCGGTTTTCCAATGCTATTTGCAGCGCCGCTGGTGACTGGTTTGCTCTTCCTGTGGAATTACTTCTCAAGCGGTTGGGCCATTGTGCCGCACACCGCCACCCGCTCCTCGTTGTGAAAGGCCCACATATGTCGATCCCTTCCGACCTGCTGACCGAGTTCGTCGCACGTTATCCGGCCCAGCCTGCGACGGCCTTTCTCCGTAGCATCGAGATACGGCGTTTCGCGGAGGCGATCCGACCCGAGGGTATCGGTCTGGATCTTGGCTGCGGCGATGGTATCCTGACGGATATCCTATTTCGCGAAGCGGGTGTTACTCCGCGGCTGGTCGGTGTCGATATAGATCCGCTCGAGACCGCAGCGGCGGCAAAATATGATTTCTATGAACGCATCCACACCGTTCCGGCACAGACAATCCCCGAACCCGATGCCAGTTTCGACTATATAATTTCTAACTCAGTGCTCGAACATATTCCTGACTTAGAAGGCGTGATTGCCGAGGTCGGACGCTTGCTGAAGCCCGGCGGTCACTTCTGGTTTACCGTCCCGGGACCAGGGTTCCGCGCCAACCTGTTCGGCAGCATTATCCCCGGCGCGTCGCGCGAAGCCTATCTGGCCGAGGTCGACAAACGCCTCGCCCATTTCCACTATTTGTCGGAAATGGACTGGAATGAAATTTGTGGTCGCTACGGTTTGGCAGTGGACAATATCGATGGGTATCTGGACCGCGGCGAAACGCGCCGTTGGGAAAGCCTATCACGCATGACCGGCGGCCTCCTCCACAGTTTGACAGGCGGGCGGAGCCGACCGATCGAGATCCAGCGTCGCCTGAAATTGCGCGACCTTCAGAACCGGGCCCCCATGCCACGCATGGTCGCCGCGGCACTGGCTAAGGTAATTGCGGCCGGCGTGCGGCCCGACGCCGTCAAGGCGCCGCCGTCATGTCTCTTGGTGACAGGCCGGCGACCGCTGCTGCACAGTTGACGTTCTGGAGATCAGCGTGCAGCCGAGGTGCCGGCCGATGCGCTGCCACGTCAGTTCTTGCGTGCGATGATCCGTATCGCCGAAGCGCGACCGCTCAGCTTCTCGCCCAGCCACTGGAGCGGATGGAGCATTATCCCCGCGAGCAAGAAGGCCAAGCTGTTGGGTCGACCGAAGGCGTTTGCGAGACTACGTCCCATCGTCGGAACGCAGATGGACAGTTCCTGCTCAATAACCATACCTCGCCGTTCAACGAGTGCGCGGAGCGCCGGGCTAGAAAAATGTGTGCGATGGAACGGGAGATACCATGCATCCCACCCCCGGCCGAGGAGGCCGGTCCAAAAGCAGTCAATGTTAGGCACCTCCAGCACCAGCCGACCGCCCGGGGCTGCCAGCGCGGCGATACGGTCGAGCAGAGCATCGGGATCGTCGTCGTGCTCGAGAACGTGAAAAGCCGTGACGAGATCGAATTTCTCCGCATGTGCGGGCGCCGCTTCGATTGAAAAATATTTGTGGCCGTCTAACTCGGCCGGCGGCTCGATGTGAAAATCGGCGCCCGTCACGTCTGAGCTTGGAAGAAGTTCACCCAGGCAGCGTGTGAACTGGCCGCTGCCGCAACCGAAGTCGAGCACGGACTTCGGCGGTGCGTCTAACTGGCGAAGCAACAGGCGTGCTTGGAGGCGAAATGCGATATCCTTGATCCGGTGTGCCAGTCCCCGCGCATCCGGTTGGAAGTCTTGACTTTCGCGATTGTCGTAAAGGAACGTGACGTCGGCGAGAGGTGGGAGAGAAACGCCTATCCCGCATCGGGAACACCGAATGACGCTGACTTCGCCAACCTTGCCACTCTTGTCCGGAAAATGACCGAGCGGAACGAAGCTGCAGGGTTGGCCATTCCCCCGGGCACAGGGTCGAGTGGATGCAATGGGATGAGTGGGGATCATGCAAAGCCTCTCGGCACCAGCGTTCGGCCCTTCTTGGTGCAATATGGTTACCGATGATTTAACCTGCGGGCTCGTCACGACGCATATCGGCAAGAATGCGGTTGATGCTACAGTCAATCGAAAGCCTTTCGGCGTGAGCGGCGAACCACGCATGTGACTGCGCGCGGAGTGCCTCTCCACCCTCGATGACCGCCGCCATTGCGTCAGCGAGCGCAGTTGCCGTCGCGTCTTGGGCGACAAAGCCATTTTTGCCTTCGTCGATCAGCTCGACCGCAGCATTGTCAGGCGCGGCGACGACGACGACGGGAACGCCGCGCGACGCAGCTTCTATGACGACCATTCCGTAGCCCTCGCGCTCTGACGGTTGGACAAGCGCGAGCGCACTTGCCATGGCCGCCTCCATTTCCTCCTCGGGAACAAATCCCCGACGCGTGACGATGTCGCCGAGTTCGAGCGCCTTTATCCTCGCATCGATTGCGACTTCTTCCGGTCCCCGACCAAAGATCGTCAGATGGATACCCGGCTTTCGACGGGTGAGCTTCGCGAAAGCGTCGATAAGCAGGAGCACACGCTTTTCAGGGATGAGTCTCCCCGCATAAACAAATGTTGGCGGCTGCCCCACGCTGGCCGTCGCCTGCTGGCTTCCAGAGAATTCACCGGAAAGAACGCAAACTGGTGCCGGACACCCGAGTTCTTCGGCCCGCGCGGCATGCAGGTAGGAAAAGGAATAGGCTTGCTGTGGAACGCGAGCGCAGAGGCGCTGAACTGCGGCGCCAATTCTGCCTATGCCGCCAAGATATGCTCGCCAATATTGCGCGGTCCAGACCTCGTGCCAGTCCACGGCAATCTTGTAGCGATAAAAGGGCTTCATGGCCCCCGCTGCAAGCAAGGAAAAAAATGGGAAGGACGCCATATGCAGACGATCATACTGACTGCCGTGACGTAACAGGTGGACGAACACTCCCAGGCCGAAGCGGAGCGCCGGCCAGATACGTCGCTTTCCGCCGCTGTACAGGTTCAACCGGGGCCCGACCGCTACCACATTCACGCCGCGAAGCCGCGGAGTATCACGTTCATCCCATTGCCGGAGTGTCAGATAGGTGACCTTGTGGCCCGCTTCGGCAAGCTTTTCGGCCAAATTACGATACCAGCGCTCCGCGCCGCCGATCGTCCATGGGAAAAGACAATCATAGATGATCGCGACTCTCATTGTCGCGTTGCCATTCGGCCCCAGGCTCGAACAAAATGCCGCGGCCAGCGCACGGTTCAATCGCCCAGATCGACCTGATGCTGTGCTGCCCAGTCCTGATATTGCACGCGCGGATTCGCGGCGGGACGGGCGAGAATGGCCGGCATATCCTGGCGGAGCGCGGCGAGGTCGAGCGAGCGGATCATGGCCTTCACGGGGCCGACGCCGGCAGGTGTGATCGACAATCGGTCGATGCCAAGGCCGAGAAGGGCCATCGCCTCCAAGGGGCGCCCCGCCATTTCGCCGCAGACGCCGAGGGTGACCTTGCTGCCCTCCACCAGCTTCACCACCCGCGCGAGATAGCGCATCACGGTGGGCGACAGCCAGTCGTAGCGTTCGGCGAGGCGCGGATGCGCGCGGTCGGCCGCAAAGAGGAACTGGGTAAGGTCGTTGGTGCCGATCGAGAGGAAGTCGAGGTGCGGCAGCATCAGGTCGAGCGTCTCGACCAGCCCGGGCACTTCGAGCATCGCGCCATATCGGATCGCGGCGGGCAGCTTCTTGCCGCGGCTCGCGAGCCAGGCGCGCTGGCCGATGAAGAGGTCGCGTGCCGCTTCATACTCCCAAGGCTCAGACACCATCGGGAACATCACATGGAGCGTGCGTCCCGCGGCGGCCTCCATCAGCGCGCGTGCCTGCACCTTCAGGAGGCCTTCGCGATCGAGCGCTAGGCGCAGCGCGCGCCAGCCCATGGCGGGGTTTTCCTCCAGGGCATTCTCGTCGACATTCATATAGGGAAGCGCCTTGTCGCCGCCGATGTCGACCGTGCGGAAGATCACCGGCCGGTCGCCCGCGGCATCAAGCACGTCGCGATAGAGCCGTTGCTGCCGCTCGCGCTGCGGGAGCGTCGCCGACACGAGGAACTGGAATTCGGTGCGGAACAGCCCGATGCCGCGCGCCCCGGTTAGATCGAGCGCGGCGACATCTTCGCGCAGGCCCGCGTTGATCATCAGCTCGATCGAGACGCCGTCCCTGGTCACCGCGGGCAGGTCGCGAAGCGCGGCGAGATTGGCGCGGCGCTTCTGCGAGATTTCAAGCTTTGCGTCGAAGGCGTCGAGCAGCGCCTGCGTCGGGCGCACCTGCAGCGTGCCGGCGCCCGCGTCGAGGAGCAGCATGTCGCCTTCGCGGATCGATGTGCGCACGTCGCGAACGCGGCCGAGCACCGGCACGCCCATTGCGCGCGCGACGATGATGACGTGCGCGGTGAGCGATCCTTCTTCGAGGACGACCCCCTTCAGGCGGCGGCGGTCATATTCTAGCAGCTCGGCGGGACCAAGATTGCGCGCGATGAGGATCGAATCCTGCCGCAGGCCCATTTGCGCTGCGGTCCCCATCTGCCCCGACACGATGCGGATCAACCGGTTCGAGAGATCTTCAAGATCGTGCATGCGGTCGCGCAGCAAGGGATCATCGATCTGGCGCATGCGCATGCGCGTGCGCTGCTGAACGCGCTCGATCGCGGCCTCGGCGGTGAGGCCGCTGTCGATCGCTTCATTGATGCGCCGCGACCAGCCCTCGTCGTAGGCGAACATCTTGTAGGTCTCGAGCACCTCCTCATGCTCGCCGCCGATGCCGAACTCCGCTTGGCTTGCCATGCGGTCGATCTGCTCGCGCATCTTGTCGAAGGCCGCGTACACGCGGTGGCGTTCAGCCTCGATATCGTCAGCGACGGTGTGCTCGATGGTGATCCGCGGCTGGTGGAAGACGGCGATGCCCTGACCCATGCCGTCGACGAGCTTCTGGCCGGTCAGCCGCTGCGCCGACTGATCGGCAGCCGCGGCGTCGATCCGCGCGGTGGTGTCGATGAGATCGGCATTGGCGATGAGCTCGGAGAGCACCATCGCGACCGTCTGGAGCGTCTCGATTTCGATCTCTTCGTAGCGCCGCGGGTCGCTGTGCTGGACGCAGAGCACCCCCACCGCCTGCTCGCGGCGGATGATCGGGACTCCGGCAAAGCTGTGGAACAATTCCTCGCCCGTCTCGGGGCGATAGGAAAAGTCGGGGTGCGCCGCCGCCTCGTCGAGATTGAGCGTTTCGATGTGCTCCGCGATCGTGCCAACCAACCCCTCGCCGAGCGCGAGGCGCGTCACGTGCACGGCTTCCTGCTTGAGGCCGCGCGTTGCATAAAGTTCGAGCGACCCGTCGCGCAGAAGGTAGATCGAGCAGACTTCGCTGTGGAGGCATTCGCCGATGATGCCGACGACCTGGTTGAGCTTGCTCTGCGCGTTGGTCCGCGCCGCCATGACCTCGTGGAGCCGGGTCAGAATGGTGCGGGCTGACTGTGCGGCGGTCGAGGGCGGGGGCGGGGCGTTGGTCATATAAGCGCCCTGCTAACAGATGCTTTCGCCAAGCGCCATTGCCCGCCGCAATATTCGACTAGCTATTCGGTGCCGGGCGGAGCGTCAGCGGGCAGGGTCCACGGGCCCCGCGGCACCCGGGGTGGACGCGGGGCTCGCTGCCGCCGGGGTCGTGGTCGCCGGCGTGCTGTAATAAAGCGTCGCGACAGGGGGCGACCCATATTTGGCGTCCCAGGCGGCGAGATCCGCCTGATATTTGGCATAGGCCTCGTAGAAGTCGAGGAAGGGCTCGTCGAGCCGGGCGAGCTGCGCCGGCGCCTGGTCGACGAGCTGCGCGCTCGGCGTGGTCGAGACGATCTGCGCGACCTCGTTGGCGCGGGCGCAGAAATCGCGCTGGGCGGGCGGCTGGGCGAAATAGTTGAAGAGCTGCGTCGACAGCTTGTCGCGCGCCGCCGTCCCGTTGGTCCCCATTTCCTTGCCAAGCTGCTTTATCACGTTCGCCTCGGTCGAGCGGATCGTCTTGGCGTGGGTCTTGATGATATTGTTGTAGGCCGCGACGAGCGGCGCTTCCTCGAGCCCCCGGCACCCGATCGCGGCAACATTGAGCGCGATCTTGAGCTGCCAGAAGGCGCGGTCGCCGGTGACATTGCTGTTCGCCGTGATGAAGCGGCCGTCGAGCCCGCGCATGGGGAGGATCTGGGTCGCCGAGGCCTGGTTCGGGGGCACCGGACGCGGAGGCACGATGATGACCGGCGGCTCGGGCGGCGGCGGCGGCGGCGGGGGCGGGGGCGTGGGAGCGCAGGCGGCAACGCTGGCCAACAGTCCTATGGCAATGATCTTACGCGACAAATTCATCATACTCTCCCCACCCGCAAGATTATGCGGCATCAACCCCGAGCGTGCAAGGCGGCTTCGGCCTGCCCTACCAGCGCCGCGATGATAGCGGCGGCGCTCTCTTCCTGCGTTACCATACCGACAGATTGCCCTGCCATTAACGAACCGCCTTCGACGTCGCCGTCGATCACCGCGCGCCTGAGCGCGCCCGCCCAATAATGTTCGATCTGGAGCTGCGCCTCGTTCATGTCGACCTTCCCCGCATCGAGGAGGTTAGCGACCTCGCGCTGCTTTGCCGTGAAAGCCTCGGTCCCGCTGTTCTTGAGCGCGCGCACCGGGATCACGGGCAGCCGCGGGTCGATCTGCACGCTCGCGACCGCATCGCGCGCCGAGGCGCGGATGAAGGCTTTCTTGAAAGCGGGATGCGCAATGCTCTCTGTTGCGCAGACGAAGCGCGTGCCGAGCTGAACCCCCGATGCGCCCATTTCGAGATAGCCTGCGATGGCTTCCCCCCGGCCAATGCCCCCGGCGACGAAGATGGGAAGCTCGGATGCGAGTTCGGGCAGGATTTCCTGTGCGAGCACGCTTGTCGAGACGGGGCCGATGTGGCCGCCTGCTTCCATGCCCTCGATCACCAGCGCGTCGACGCCCGAGCGCATCAGCTTCTTTGCGAGAGCGAGCGTCGGCGCAAAGCAGATGACCTTGGCGCCCGATGCCTTGATCGCCTCGAGGCTGCCCTTGGGCGGGAGGCCGCCGGCGAGCACGACATGACCGACGCCTTGCCTCGCGCACACCTCAATGAGCTCGAAGAGCTGCGGGTGCATGGTGATGAGATTGACCCCGAAATTGCGCCTCGCGAGCGTCTTTGTCGCTGCAATCTCGGCATCGAGCAGCTCGGGCGTCATCGCGCCGCAGGCAATGACGCCAAAGCCGCCTGCATTGCTGATCGCGCTCACAAGATGCCGCTCCGAGACCCAGCTCATGGCGCCGCATAGAATGGCATAATCGCTGCCGAGAAGCTCGGTCCCGCGCGCCATCAATTCTGTCATTTTGCTCATCATGAGCGCCTTTGCCAGCACATGCGCGCAGGCGCAATGGATTGCGCAGGCGAAGGGCGGCGTGAGCGAAAAAACCCGCCGCTCGGTTCGGCGCGGCAATCCGTCCTTTGGGCGCAGAAAGCAAAACAATCATTGTCAACTAAAACGGTTGGCATATGCTCCTGCCGCGAATCCACGAAAGGAAAGGATGTCCCATGTCCACGAACGATCAGGACGCGAGCGCGCGCGAAGCGCTGCCGCGTGCGATCCAGACCGTGCTCGAGGCGCTCGACAAGCTGCGCTTTGGCGCCATCCAGCTCACCGTTCACGAAGGGAAGCTTGTGCAGGTCGATGTGACCGAACGCCACCGCTACCCGAACTGACACCCTAGCTCCCGGTGGGGACGCGTCCCCCTTTACCTGCCGCAGACCGGACCACCGGATGTGGCAATTTCCATGCAACAGGAATTGCCATGACTGCCAAATATCCTTCTACGCGCCGGCGCATCCCGGCGACCTCGTTGACCTTGTCCTTGATCCTGGCCTTTGCGGCGCAGCCCGCCGCAGCTGAGGACGCAAACGCCGATACCGCTCAAACCCCTGCCCCTGCCGACACGGCCGCGCAGGTCGAGGGAGGCAGCTATGGCGGCGACATCGTCGTTACTGCACGCCGCCGCGCCGAAACCGCGCAGGACGTGCCGATCGCCATTTCGGTGGTCGCGGGCGACCAGATCGACAATACCGGCAGCTTCAACGTCGGGCGGCTTACGCAGCTTGCGCCGACGCTACAATTTTATTCGTCAAATCCGCGCAACTCGGCGGTCAACATCCGGGGCATCGGGGCACCGTTCGGGCTCACCAACGATGGGATTGAGCAGGGCGTCGGCATCTATGTCGATGACGTCTATTATGCGCGCGTTGCCTCGGCGACTTTCGACTTTCTCGACGTCGCACAGATCGAGGTGCTGCGCGGGCCGCAAGGAACGCTCTATGGAAAGAACACCACCGCCGGGGCGATCAACATTACGACCAACCAGCCGACCTTCGATTTCGAGGGCAAGGCTGAACTGAGCATCGGCAATCTCAATTTCAAGCAGGCAAAGGCAGCCGTTTCGGGTCCGCTTTCGAACAATCTTGCAGCGCGCGTTGCCATCTCAGCGACCAGCCGCCGCGGTACTCTCTATAATGTCACCACCGACCGCTGGATCCAGAGCCAGGACAATATCGGCCTTCGCGGACAGCTGCTGTGGCGACCGACCGACAATCTCGACATCACGCTGACCGGCGACTGGAACAAGCAGGACGCCGTGTGCTGCGGATCGGTCTTTGTGGCGGTCGGAGAGACGCAGCGGCCGATCAATCGCCAATATGCCGCGCTCGCAGCCGCGCAGGGCTATGTCGTTCCGAGCACCAACCCTTATGACCGGCTGACCGACCTCGATGCCAACCTCAATGCCGGCAACCAGATCGGCGGGGTCGCGCTGCGCGTGAAGTGGGACGTGGGGCCGGGCACGCTGACCTCGGTCACTGCGTGGCGCTATTGGGACTGGAAGCCCGAAAATGACCGCGACTTCACCGGTCTGCCGGTTGTCACCAAATCGCAGAACCCGTCGCAGCAGAACCAATATACCCAGGAACTGCGCTACAATTATTCGGGGAGCCGCTTTGATTTCGTCGTCGGCGGTTTTGCCTTTTATCAGCGGATCGACACGCAAGGGACCGAGCAGCATGGGCCTGCGTCGAGCCGCTGGACGCTCAATCCGACGAACGCGCTCTCGAACGACCCCTCGGTGCTCGATGGCCTCACCGCGATCAACACCCAGTATCTGAAGAATACGAGCCTCGCCCTGTTCGGGCAGCTGAGCTGGAAGATCAGCGACAGCTTCACGATCCAGCCCGGCGTGCGGCTGAACTATGACAAGAAGGACGGCTATTACCAGCGGCTCGTCTATGCCGGCGACGGCTCGGCGGTTACCGCTGACCTCACCGACGCGGTATCGGTCGCGCGGCTTGGCGTGTTCAGTCCGCAGGAATATTCGCCCTCGTTCAGCGACTGGAATTTCAGCTACGATCTGACCGCAACCTGGAAAGCCGCGCCTGACATTCTTCTTTATGCGACCTACGCAAAGACGTTCAAATCGGGCGGCATCAACCAGAACGGCGTGCCGAACGGCGCCGATGGCAATCCGCTGCTTGCCGCCGCGACGATCAAGCCTGAATCGGTCCAGCATTATGAGGCGGGTGCGAAAGCGGAATTCTGGGACCGGCGCGGGACGTTCAACCTTTCGATCTTCCGCACCGACATCAAGGATTATCAGGCCAATGTGAACAATGGCCAGTTCGGTGTGCTGCGCGGCTATCTTGCCAATGCGGGCAAGGTCCGCACGCAGGGCGTCGAGGCGGATTTCTCGATCCGGCCGAGCGAGCGCTTCCGCGCCTACGCCAATGGGGCCTATACCGATGCCAAATATGTGCGCTTCATAGACGCGCCGTGCCCGCCTGAACTGTCGGGCGGCAGCAACAGCCCGCCGAACTGCGATATTTCAGGGCAGCGGCTGCCCGGCGTTTCGAAATGGGCCTTTTCCTTCGGCGCTGAGGTGAATGCACCGGCCAAATTGCTGGCGCAGGACGGCGAAGTCTATTTCGGCTATGACGGCAGCTACCGGTCGAACTATTCATCGAACGCCTCGCCCTCGGCCTATACGTGGATCGACGGCTATTCGCTCTCGAACTTCCGTGCAGGCTTCCGAACCGAGGATGGCCTCGATATCTACGCCTGGGTCAGGAACGCGTTCGACAAGAAATATCTCGAGCAATTGTTTGTCGGCCCGGGGAACACGGGTCTGATCACCGGCCTGCCGGGCGACCCGCGCACCTGGGGCGGAACGATCAAGGCGCGCTTCTAGGCGAGGCCGCAAAATAGGGAGCCGTCCCGGCCGGGACGGCTCGCTATTTTCTTGCAGCCGGGCAGCCGGCTGCTCAAGGGATTGCGATCCTGCCCGCCGCGAGGGAGCTGTGCTGTTCTCCTGCCGAGCGGCCCCGCCGCCCTGCTCCCTTGAATCCCATTCCGCAGGTTTCGCGCTGATTCTCTCGTCTGGCCCGCGCGCTCTTGCTCGATCCCCATTGATCGGCCCGGTCAATCACTCAATCCATCTTATTCGGTTTTTCGGAAACGCCGGCTCAGGCCTATCCTCGCCTTCCACAGCGAAAGGATGGTCTTGTCGACTCACGCCTTGCCGAGCCGACGCCGCCTCTGCGGCCACCGCCCCCCGCGGACCTGCGCGGGAAGGCCTGCTTCACGCCATCCCAATCAACGATAGCGAGAGAGGAGAGACTGTATGAACGACCCAACCCCCATCGAATATGCGACGGGCTGTCCGGCCGGAAAGAGCCGGTTCCGCGGCCTGCTCGGCCGCACCAACAAGGATTGGTGGCCCGACGCGCTCCCGATCGACATCCTGCACCAGGGCGGGGTCTCGCCCGACCCTCTGGGTCCGGATTTCGACTATGCAGCGGCGTTCAACTCGCTCGACTATCAGGCGCTCAAGGATGATCTCAAAGCCTTGATGACCGACAGCAAGCCGTGGTGGCCCGCGGACTATGGGCATTATGGGCCCTTCTTCATTCGCATGGCGTGGCACGCTGCGGGCACCTATCGCACCGCTGACGGGCGCGGCGGGGCGAACAGCGGGCAGCAGCGCTTTGCTCCGCTCAACAGCTGGCCCGACAATGGCAATCTCGACAAGGCGCGCCGCCTCCTCTGGCCGATCAAGCAGAAATATGGCAACAAGATCAGCTGGGCGGATCTTTTCATCCTCACCGGAAATGTCGCGATCGAATCGATGGGCGGACCGGTGTTCGGCTTCGGCGGCGGCCGCAAGGATGTCTTCGAGCCCGAGCGCGACATTTACTGGGGGGCCGAGGAGCAGTGGGTCAACGAAGGCGTCCAGACGCGCATCGACCCCGACAAGGAGCTCGATCTGGAGCATCCGCTTGCCGCGATCCAGATGGGCCTCATCTACGTCAATCCCGAAGGGCCGGGCGGAAACCCCGATCCGCTGCAATCCGCGCGTGACATCAAGATCACCTTTGAGCGCATGGCGATGAGCCATGAAGAGACGGTGGCGCTGACCGCTGGCGGGCATACCTTTGGCAAGGCGCACGGCGCCGGCGATGCCAGCCTCGTCGGCGCAGCGCCCGAAGGCGCGGACCTCACGCTGATGGGTCTTGGCTGGTCCTCAACCTTCGAAACCGGGATCGGCGCTCATACGATCACGAGCGGGATCGAGGGGGCGTGGGTGAACACGCCCACCGAATGGTCGGAGAATTATTTCCGCCTGCTCCTCGACTATGATTATGAGCTGGTGCGCAGCCCTGCGGGCGCGCAGCAGTGGCAGCCGATCAACCAGAAGGAAGAGGATATGGCCCCCGATGCCCATAACCCGGGCAGGAAGGTGCCGACGATGATGACCACCGCCGACATGGCGCTCAAGATGGATCCGGAGCTACGGCAATATTCGGAGAAATTCCGCAACGATCATGAGGCGTTCAAGGACGCTTTTGCTCGCGCCTGGTTCAAGCTTTGCCACCGCGACATGGGACCCAAGGTGCGCTATCTCGGGCCCGAGGTCCCCGACGAGGATCTGATCTGGCAGGATCCGGTTCCCGCCGGAACCATGCCCTCCGATGCCGACGTTGCAGCGTTCAAGAGTGCGATACTGGGCTCGGGGCTTACCATCAGCGAACTCGTGAAAGCGGCCTGGGCCTCGGCCTCGACCTTCCGCAAGAGCGATTTTCGCGGCGGGGCCAATGGCGCGAGGGTGCGATTGGCGCCGCAAAAGGACTGGGCGGTCAATGATCCTGAGGAGCTCGCCAAGGTGCTCGCCAAGATCGATGAACTGCGCGGGTCGCTCTCTATGGCCGATGCGATCGTCCTTGCAGGGTCCGCGGCGGTCGAGAAGGCGGCGCGCGATGCGGGCTATTCGATCGACGTGCCCTTCACGGGCGGGCGCGGCGATGCAAGCCAGGAGTGGACCGACGTCGAGAGCTTCGAGGTCATGGAACCGCAGGCCGATGGTTTTCGCAACTATCTGAAATCGCGGCACAGCGTGCGCACCGAGGAGCTGCTCCTCGACCGCGCTTCGCTGCTCGGCCTGTCGGCGCCCGAAATGACCGTGCTGCTTGGGGGACTGCGCGTACTCGGCGCGAACCAGGGCGGGAGCCGGAATGGCGTGCTCACCAACCGGGTCGGTCAGCTCACCAATGATTTCTTCGTCAATCTCCTCGACATGGACACGATCTGGGAGGTCGTGGACACGAGCGGTGACGAGGAGTTCATCGGCTATGACCGCGCCGGACGCCAGGAGCGCTGGCGCGCGACCCGCACGGATCTCATCTTCGGTTCCAACTCGCAGCTTCGCGCGACCGCCGAAGTCTATGCGGAGAAGGGGCATGAGGAGAAGTTCGTGCGCGACTTCGTCAAGGCCTGGGTCAAGGTGATGAACGCAGATCGCTTCGACCTCGCGTGACCCGCGGCTTTCGTGCGCGCGCCGCTTCTGCTGCACGTGCCTGAAGAGGCATGAGAAGCGCGCCGCGCCCGCTCTTGCGGGGCGGCGCGCCTTTCTTTTTTGAAGCGCCCCGAGCGGCCCGCGCTCCCGTAAGATGTTTACACTGTAAATTTTGCCTTGACCCGCCAGGCTGCCTATGTTTACAATGATAACATTGATGCAGAAAGGACGGATCCATGAAACCCTTGCTCTATGCCGTCGGCCCGCTGCTTTTCGATTCGCTCGGCGTGATTGTCTTTGCGGTGCTGCTTGCTCTCCACGTTGATCTCGTCACGGCGACGATCGCCGGTACGGTTGCGGCGTGCGGCGTCGTCCTGTTCGAGATTGCGCGCGGCCGCGCTGTCGCCGCGCTCCAGTGGATTAGCCTCGCGATGGTGCTCTTCTCTGCCGCTGCGACCATGCTGACCGGCGATCCGCGCTTCGTGATGGTGAAGCCCTCGATCGTCTATCTGATCGTCGGTGCAGCAATGCTGCGTCGCGGCTGGATGAACCGGTACGTTCCTCCGGCCGACCTGCCGCTCGTCGGCGATGTGATGGAGCGCTTCGGCTTCATCTGGGCCGGAATGATGTTTGCGACCGCGGCCGCGAACCTCGTCATCGCTTATGCATTTACGCCCTGGTGGCCCGCCTTCATCGGCATCGTCCCGCTCGCCTCGAAGGCGCTGCTCTTCGCGGTGCATTTCACGATCGTCCAGCTCGTCGGCCGCGCGCGGACACGCCGGGCGATCAAGCTTCAGGTCTGCGCGGCGCAATAGTTGCCCGCGCAGCTTCCCCTTCGGCCGGTCAGAGGCTAGGTCTCAAGGATAAAAGCCGAAGGGGGGACGGGACTTTGAAGAGATTGGGATTTTGGGCCGCGATCGCGATCGCTTTTCTTTCAGGGACGGCGCCGGCCCGCGCCGAATGGGTCGAGGCCCGTACGCATCATTTTGTCCTGGTGACCGACAGCGACAGGGCAGCGGCGCGCGCGTTTGCGACCCGGCTTGAACAGTTCGACGCGGCGCTGCGTCAGCTCTACGGCATCCCGGATAACCCCGATCTTCATAGCCGGCCGGTCACCATCTATGCGCTCGCCCCGGAGCAATTCTTCAAGGTCTGCGGCTGTCCCGGTGTGCTCGGCTATTATGCGCGGCCGCTCACGGGGCCGCGGATCATCGCAATCAGCGATCCCAAGGCCGATCGTAAGCTGAAGCTCGGGGATCTGCACTCGCAGGCGCTCATGCTGCACGAATATAGCCACCATTTCATGTTGACCAATTTCCCCGGCGCCTATCCCTACTGGTATGTCGAGGGCTTTGCCGAGTTCAACGCCAACGTCGATTTCAAGGAAGATGGATCGATCGTCCTTGGCTATCCCGCCAATTATCGCGGGTCGGCGCTGCTCGGCGGTTCGAGCCTGCCGCTGCGGCGTCTCATTGCGCCCGAACAATTTGGCTATGGCGAAAATGTCAATCTGACCTATGGCCGCGCCTGGCTTCTCACCCATTATCTGATGCTGCGTCCGCAGCGCGCGGGGCAGCTTGACCGCTATCTCGCCGGCATTCGGGCGGGTCAGAAGAGTTTTGCGGCCGCCCAGGCGGCATTCGGGGATTTCGCGGCGCTCGACGATGAGCTCGACGCCTATATGAAAAGCGATCTCGCGCCGCCGCTGCGCATCCCGGCCGCAGCCGCAGCGCCAGAGCTTCGGATCCGACCGCTCTCGGCGGGCGAAACCGATGGGCTCGAGGTCTGGCTCACCATGAAGGACGGCGTCGCCAAAGGCTATCGCAAGGGGTTCGCCCTCAAGGCGGAGCGCGCTGCGCGTAAACATCCGGATGATGCCGCCGCGCAGGTGATGGCGGCCGAAGTCAGCTTCATGGCGGAACGCTTTTCTGAAGCCGAAGCGATGGCTGACCGGGCGCTCGAGCTCGACCCCGCATCCGACCGGGCCATGCTGCTCAAGGGGCGGCTCGCGGTCCAGAAAGCCCTTGGCGCCGCGCCCGGCGATCTTGCCGGATGGAGCGCGGGGCGCGAGTGGTTCGTGCGCGCCAACCGCGCGAACCCGCAATCGGTCGAGGCTTTTTATCGTTATTTCGGAAGCTATGCCTGGGCCGGCGCGAAGGCGCCCGGCGCCGCCGGGCAGGGATTGATGCGGGCATCAGTCCTTGCTCCCGAAAGCGAGCAGATCGCGGTTTCGCTCGCGCTGCAAAAATTGCGCGAGGGCGAGGGCCGGGCGGCGCAATCGCTCCTGGTCCCGCTCGCATCTGCGCCGCATCGTCCGCGCGACGACAATGTCGCGCAAAAGATCATCGATCAGATCGACGCAGGTGAGACGAAGGAAGCGGTCGCAGCCCTTCTCCTCCTCGAGGCCAAGGTGCGCGGCCCCTATTGAGGGGGCGCGCGTTCTTCAATCCGCGGCGTCGAGTCCGTAGGCGGTATGGAGGACGCGCACGGCGAGCTCGGTTTCGTCCTCGTCGATCAGCACGCTGACCTTGATTTCGCTGGTCGAGATCGCCTGGATGTTGATGCCGCGGTCCGCGAGCGCGCGGAACATCGTGCTCGCGACGCCCGCGTGGCTCTTCATTCCGACGCCGACGACGCTGATCTTGGCGACCTTGTCGTCGCTCAAAATCCGGTTGAAGCCGATCTTCTCCTTTGCGCCTTCGAGTAGGTCGATCGAGCGCAGGAGGTCGGTGGCGGGGACGGTGAAGGTCACGTCGGTCTCGCCCTTGTCGCGGCCGACGTTCTGGATGATCATGTCGACGTTGATCCCGGCGGCCGCGAGCGGACCGAAGATGTTGGCGACGCCGCCCGGCTTGTCGGGCACCCGCGTGACGATGATCTTGGCTTCATTCTTGTCGTGGGCGATGCCGGTGATCAGCTGCCGTTCCATCTGATGTTCCTCTATTTCCTCGTCACTGACGATCATCGTGCCGCGCTTCGGCGCCTCGTCACCCTCGACGAAGCTCGAGAGCACCTGCACCCGGACGCCTTCCTTCATTGCGAGCCCGACCGAACGCGTCTGGAGAACCTTGGCGCCGACGCTCGCGAGTTCGAGCATCTCCTCATAGGTCACATAGTCGAGCTTTCTCGCGCGCGCGACGATGCGGGGGTCGGTCGTATATACCCCGTCGACGTCGGTGTAGATGTCGCAGCGATCGGCCTTCAGCGCCGCGGCGACGGCGACCGCGCTCGTGTCCGATCCGCCGCGGCCGAGCGTCGAGACGCGCCCGTCCTCCATCAGGCCCTGAAAGCCCGGTATCACGGCCACTTCGCCCTTGGACATGGATGCGGAGAGCGCGGCCGTGTCGATGTTTGAGATGCGCGCGCGGGCGTGCGCTTCCTCGGTACGGATCGGAAGCTGCCAGCCGAGCCAGCTGCGGGCCGGTGTCCCCATTGCCTGGAGCGTGAGCGCAAGGAGCCCCGAGGTCACCTGCTCGCCGCTCGCGACCACGACGTCATATTCGGCAGGATCATAGCGGGGGTTCGCCTCGCGGCAGAAATTCACCAGCCGGTCGGTCTCGCCCGCCATCGCCGAGACGACGACTGCCACCTCATTGCCGTGCGCCACCTCGCGCGAGACGAGCTTCGCCACGGTGCGAATCCGCTCGGTGCCCGCCATCGACGTGCCCCCGAATTTCATCACGATCCGCGCCATGTCGCCCCGCTTTCCTGTGCTGGTTTCAGCCGCAACTTTTCGAAGATTTCCGCGGCGCGCCGCTGTTACGGAAGGGGGGGCGAGATGGCAAGGCGATGATCATCCCGCCGCGATATATTTTCTTGTGCCGGGCCAATGAAAGGCGCGAACGGGAAGCGCTGCGCCGCGCGCGGCGGCAATTTTCTTGCGCGACGCGTCGCTCGGTGCCACATCAGCTTGCCATGACTGCCGCGACGATCAACCCGCGCGAAGCCGCCCATTTCGGCGCGCTCGCCGCCGACTGGTGGGACCCCAAAGGGTCCTCGGCGATGCTCCACAGGCTGAACCCCGTCCGCCTCGCCTATATCCGCGACCAGATCGACGCTCACTGGCATGTCGACGCGCGCGAACGCCATCCGCTCCAGGGCCGGCGCGCGCTCGACGTCGGCTGCGGCGCGGGGCTGCTCGCCGAGCCGCTTGCGCGCCTCGGCGCCGCGGTGACGGGCGTCGATGCCGCGCCCGAGAATATCGCGGCGGCGCGCGAACATGCGGCGGGGCAGGGGCTTGCCATCACCTATTTCGCGGGTGAACTCGCGAGCCTTCCCAGGCAAACATTTGACCTCGTGACCTCGATGGAGGTTATCGAGCATGTCGCCGACCCCGCCGCCTTCGTGGCCGAGCTCGCCGCGCGGCTTGCGGGCGATGGGCTGATGATCCTCTCGACGCCCAATCGCACGGCCGCCTCGAGGCTCCTCCTCGTCGAAGCAGCCGAACGTATCGGCGCGGTGCCCCGCGGGACGCACGACTGGGACGCTTTCCTGAAGCCCGAGGAACTCACCGCGCTGCTGGAAGGCGCGGGGCTCAAGGTCATCGACCGCACCGGGCTTTCGCCGTCGCCCGCAAGAGGCTTCAAGCTTGGCGGCAGCGAGGCGCTCAACTATCTGATTGCCGCGCGGCACGCATGACGAGCGGCGGCCGCGACCCGCGCGTCGATGCCTATATTGCCAAGGCCGAGCCCTTCGCGCAGACCATTCTCACCCATTTGCGTGCGCTCGTCCACGCGCATGCCCCTCGCGCCGAGGAGGCGCTGAAATGGGGCGTGCCGCATTTTGTGCTCGGCGGACAGAATCTCGCGGCGATGGCGGCGTTCAGGATGCATGCAACCTTCGGCTTCTGGCGCGACGAGGAGGTGACGGGCGCTGCGCGCAGGGAGGGGGCGATGGGTAGTTTCGGCCGCCTCGCCTCGCTTGCCGACCTTCCCGATGATGAGGTGCTCGCGGCCATGATCGCAAAGGCGGCCGCGCTCGCGGGCGAGGGCAAGCGCGGGCGGGCGAGGAGGGCGCCGAAGCCGGCGCTCGACCTGCCACAGGATCTCGGCGCAGCCCTCAAGGCCAGCGCGGCGGCTGCGGGGCATTGGGAGGCTTTTTCGCCGGGCAAGCGGCGCGACTATGTCGAATGGGTGCTCGAGGCCAGGCGTGAGGAGACACGCGCGCGGCGGATCGAGACGATTGTCGCGCAGGTCGCCGAGGGCAAGGACCGGAACTGGAAATACAGGACCTGCTGAGCCGGCAGGCCAGCCTCGCATGGCGCGCGCGCGCGATCGGTGCCGAGGGACGAGCCTTCCATGTCGCCGCCTCGCTCCCTTCATCCCCGCCGCGCGCGGAGGCGGACCGAGGTCCGTCTAGAAGTCGACGTCCTCATAATATTTGGGCGGACTGACGATCTCCATTCGCTCGGCAAGCAGCGGGCGGAAGCTCGGGCGGGACTTGAGACCCGAATACCAGCCCTTGGTCTGCTCATGGCCGGTCCAGTCGATCCCGCCGAGATAGTCGGCCACCGAGATGTGCGCCGCGGCGGCGAGGTCGGCAAGGCTCATCGTCGCGCCGGCAAGCCAGGTGCGATGATCGATCAGATAGTCGACATAGTCGAGATGGTTGTTCGCCGCCTTCATCGCCTCGCGGAGCGCACCGGCGTCGGGCGGCTGGCGATGGACAATGCGCTTTTGCATCCGCTCGAAGAGCAGCGGGCCGGTGACTTCATAATAAAAGTCCTGGTCGAACCAGGCGACGAGGCGGCGAATTTCGGCGCGGTTTGCCGCGGTGCCGTTGATCATCGCCTTCGTCTCGACGGTCTCCTCGAAATATTCCGCGATCGCCGCGCTGTCGATCAGGACCTGGCCGCGCTCCTGGTCGACCATGACCGGCGTGCGGCCTGCCGGGTTGAGGTCGATGAACTCGTCGCGGCGCTCCCAGGGCGACTCGCGCACCAGTTCATAGCCCACGCCCTTTTCGCCGAGCAGAAGCCGGATCTTGCGCGAAAAGGGACATAGGGGAAATTGATAGAGTTGCCACATGGGTTCGGCATAGCGGCACGAGGGCCGGGGGTGCAACGGCTATGGCGCGGGCCGGGCTGGACGAGGCCCATTTATCCACCGCGCCGCCACGCATGCGGATCGTGCGCGGGAGATATGATGGACCTTTAGCGCCGCGCTGCGTCGCGTTCGCGTTCCCACTGCGCGGCCATGTCGCGCGCCATGTCCTTGAGCAGGGGCGCATAAGCTGCGACTGCTGCAGCCATATGCCCCGCCATGCGGGTGCCCGCGCGCAAGTCGCGGCCGAGGCGCTCGCCATAATCGGGATCGCGCCCTGCCAGTTCGCCGAGCGTCGCGTCGGGCGGGATGTAGGCCGCGTCCGATTCGGGGTCGACGCGCGCCACGGCTTCGGCAAGCGGGCCGACGTTGAGCCGCATCAGCGCGTCGACGAGCGCGGCGACCGTATCGGCCATCTGGTCCTGCGCCGCGGGGTCATTGAGCACCGCGAGCGCGTCTCCATCGGCGGCCGCGGCAGGAAGGGGCGCGGCAAGCACGATGAGGGGAAGGGCAGCAAGGGACAGGCGGCGGGTCATGGCATCATCCTTCCAAGGGACGCGGGAAGACAAAGCGAAGCTGCGCCCTATAGACGGCCGACGCTTTCGCTGCGCTGAACGCTGCCGGCGCTGCGAAGAAGCGCGCGGCGCCTGCGCCGAATCCCCCGCCGAGCCCCGCCGCGGCGGGCGCAGCTGAGTAGCTCTCGGGCTATTCCGCGGCCACGACCTCGTCGACGCTCATGTCGCTCAGCGGATGGGCGAGACGGGGGAGCATTTCCTTGGGGCAAATCTGCCAGAATTCGCCCTTGCGGATATCCCAATCGGCGAGAATCTCGGCCGACCATTTGCTGCCCGTCGCCTGCGCATGGTCGGCGATCAGATCCTTCAGGACCTTTTCCCAATGCGCGCTTTCGAGGCGTTGCCAGACGATCGATTCGCCGTTGGCCCGGCGCTCGAAGCTTTCGTCGGTATCGAGCACAAACGCCATGCCGCCGGTCATGCCCGCGCCGAAGTTCGAGCCGACGGGACCGAGGATCACTGCGGTGCCGCCGGTCATATATTCGCAGCCGTTCGCGCCGCAGCCCTCGATGACGACATTTGCGCCCGAATTGCGCACCGCAAAGCGTTCACCCGCCTGACCTGCCGCAAGGAGCGTGCCCGCTGTCGCGCCGTAAAGGACCGTGTTGCCCACGATGCTGTTGTGCTGGCTCACAAGCGGGCTCGAGACGGTCGGCCGAACTATGATGCGGCCGCCCGAGAGCCCCTTGCCTACATAGTCATTGGCATCGCCGAACACCTCAAGCGTGATGCCCTGGCAGAGGAAGGCCCCGAGCGACTGCCCCGCGGTCCCGCGCAGGCGGATCTCGATATGGCCCTGCGCCAGCCCTGTCATGCCGAAGCGCTGCGTGACTTCGGCGGAAAGGCGGGTGCCGACGGCGCGGTGCGTGTTGCGGACATTATAGGTGAGCTGCATCCGCTCGCCGCGCTCGAAGAGCGGCCGCGCATCATTGAGGATCTGCGCGTCGAGGCTGTCGGGCACCGGGTTGCGGAAATGCGGGCCCTGCGAGCGACGTTCCTCGTCGGGTGCGTCGACCTTGGCGAGGATCGGATTGAGGTCGAGATCGTCAAGATGCTCGGCGCCGCGGCTGACCTGGCGAAGGAGCTCGGTGCGGCCAATCACCTCGTCGAGGCTGCGGCAGCCGAGCTTGGCGAGGATTTCGCGTACCTCTTCGGCGATGAAGGTCATGAGGTTGATGACCTTCTCGGGCGTCCCTGTGAACCTGGCGCGGAGTTTCTCATCCTGCGTGCAGACGCCCACCGGGCAGGTGTTCGAGTGGCACTGGCGCACCATGATGCACCCCATCGCGACGAGGCTCAATGTCCCGATGCCATATTCCTCGGCGCCAAGGATCGCCGCGATCACGATGTCGCGCCCGGTCTTGAGGCCGCCGTCGGTGCGCAGCCGGATCCGGTGGCGCAGGCCATTGAGTGTCAGCACCTGGTTGACTTCGCTCAGCCCCATTTCCCACGGCGTGCCGGCATATTTGACGCTCGTCTGGGGCGAAGCGCCGGTGCCGCCGGTGTTGCCCGAGACGAGGATCACGTCGGCGTGCGCCTTGGCGACGCCTGCCGCGACGGTGCCGATGCCCGCCGAGCTCACAAGCTTCACGCAGACGCGCGCGCGCGGATTGATCTGCTTCAAATCGTAGATCAGCTGCGCCAGATCCTCGATCGAGTAGATGTCGTGGTGCGGCGGCGGGCTGATCAGCATCACCCCGGGCGTCGCGTGGCGCAGACGCGCAATGAATTCGGTGACCTTGAAGCCCGGGAGCTGGCCGCCCTCGCCGGGCTTGGCGCCCTGCGCGACCTTTATCTCGATCTCGTCGCAGGCGCCAAGATATTCGGCGGTGACGCCGAAGCGGCCGCTTGCGATCTGCTTGATATTGCTGTTGGCATTGTCGCCATTGGCATAGGGGCGGTAGCGCTCGCTTGCTTCGCCGCCTTCACCCGACACCGCCTTCGCGCCGATGCGGTTCATCGCGATCGCAAGCGTTTCATGCGCTTCGGGCGACAGGGCGCCGAGCGACATGCCGGGGGTGACGAAGCGCTTGCGGATCTCGGTGATCGCCTCGACGCTGTCGAGCGGCACGCCCTGGGCAGGATAGTTGAACTCCATCAGGTCGCGCAGATAGACGGGCGGCAAGTCAGTGACCCCGCGCGCGAACTGGAGATAGGTCGAATAGCTGTCGGTCGCGACTGCGGTCTGCAGGAGATGCATCAGCTGCGCCGAATAGGCGTGCGTCTCGCCGCCCGCGCGCTGGCGGTAGAAGCCGCCGACGGGGAGCGTGGTCACCCGGGTGTCGAACGCCGCCTCGTGCTTCTCAGTCGCGTTGATGAAGAGCGACTGATAGCCTTCGCCCGAAATCTTCGCCGGCATGCCGGGGAAGAGGTCGTTGACGAGTGCGCGCGAGAGGCCGACGGCTTCGAAATTATAGCCGCCGCGATAGCTGGAGATCACCGCGATCCCCATCTTTGCCATGATCTTGAGGAGACCGTCGTCGATCGCCTTGCGGAAGCGCTTGCGGCACTCGGCAAGGCTGAGTTCGCCGAACAGTCCGCGCGCCTGACGATCAGCGATCGTCGCTTCGGCAAGATAGGCGTGGACGGTGGTTGCGCCGACGCCGATCAGCACCGCGAAGCTGTGCGTGTCGAGCACCTCGGCCGAGCGGACGTTGATCGAGGCGTAGCTGCGCAGCCCCTTGCGCACGAGGTGCGTGTGGACCGCCGCGGCCGCGAGCACCATGGCGACACCGACGCGCTCGGGGCCGATATTCTGGTCGGAGAGGAAGAGCTCGCTGCGCCCGGCGCGTACCGCGTCCTCTGCTTCGCGGCGAATGCGCGCGATCGCGTCGCGGAGCGCCGACGCGTCGCCGCCGACGGGGAAGGTGCAGTCGATGTCGGCAACCGCGTCGCCGAAATAGGCGCGAAGCCGATCCCAGTCGTCGCCGACGAGCACGGGCGAATCCATGACGAGGACATGCTCGCTCTGCCCCTTTTCATCGAGGATGTTGGCGAGGTTTGCAAAGCGCGTCTTGAGGCTCATCACGTGCCGCTCGCGCAGGCTGTCGATCGGCGGATTGGTGACCTGGCTGAAGTTCTGGCGGAAGAATTGCGCGACGTGGCGCGGCTTGTCCGAGATGACCGCAAGCGGGGTGTCGTCGCCCATCGATCCGACGGCTTCCTTCGCATCCTCGACCATCGGCGAGAGGATGAGCTCCATGTCCTCCATCGTGAGCCCGGCTGCAACCTGGCGGCGCAGGAGTTCATGACGGTCCCACTCGGCAAGGCTCGATTTCCCGCCCCTGGGCAGGTCGGCCATGGTACGGAAGCCCTTGACGCGCGCGGCATAATCCTGCGCGCTCGCGATCTTGTCCTTGATGGCGCGGTCGTCGTAGAGCGTGCCTTCGTCGAGGTCGACGGCGATCATCTGCCCAGGGCCAAGACGGCCCTTCTTGCGGATGCTCGCTTCGGGGAGCAGCACCATGCCGCTTTCGGAGCCGACGACAAGCAGATTGTCGGCGGTGAGCGTGTAGCGGAGCGGACGAAGCGCATTGCGATCCATCCCTGCGACCGCCCAGCGGCCATCGGTCATCGCGAGCGCGGCAGGGCCGTCCCACGCCTCCATGACGCTTGCAAGATAGGCGTACATCGCCTTGTGCGCTTCGGGGGCGTCGGGGTCGCTTTCCCATGCCTCGGGAACGAGGATCAGCTTGGCGGTCGGGGCATCGCGCCCTGCGCGGCACAAGGTTTCGAACACGGCATCGAGTGCCGCCGTATCCGACGCGCCGGCCGGGATCACAGGCTTGATGTCTTCCGAATGCTCGCCGAAGGCGAGGCTCGCCATCTTGATCTCGTGGCTCTTCATCCAGTTCCGGTTGCCGCGGATCGTGTTGATCTCGCCATTGTGCGCGAGGCAGCGGAAGGGCTGGGCCAGCCACCATTGCGGGAAGGTGTTGGTCGAATAGCGCTGGTGAAAGATCGCGACCCGGCTCTCGAACAGCTTGCTCGTGAGGTCGGGATAGAAGTCGGCGAGGCTCTCGGCGAGGAACAGGCCCTTGTAGATGATCGAGCGCGCCGAGAGGCTGCAGATATAGAAATCGGCGATTTGCGCTGCGACCACCTTCTTCTCGATGCGGCGGCGCACGAGATAGAGCTGCTTTTCAAACTCGTCGATCGACTGTTCGCCGGGCAGCGGCCCCGCGATCATGATCTGCTCGATCTCGGGGCGCGTGCGCTGCGCCTTGTCGCCAATCACCGAGACGTCGACGGGTACCTGGCGCCAGCCGTAGATGGTGTAGCCCGCCTCGATGATCTCGGTTTCGACGATCGTGCGGCATTCTTCCTGCGCGGAAAGGTCGGTGCGCGGCAGGAAGATCATGCCGACGGCGAGGCGGTTCGGGCGCACCTTGTGGCCCGACGCCGCGATCGCATCGTCGAAGAAGCGCTCGGGAAGATCGACATGGATTCCCGCCCCGTCACCCGTCTTGCCGTCGGCATCTACCGCGCCGCGGTGCCACACTGCGCGCAGCGCCTCGATCGCCGCCTCGACGACGCGGCGCGAGGCCTTGCCGTCGGTCGCTGCAACCATGCCGACGCCGCAGGCATCGGATTCAAGGTCGGGGCGATAAAGGCCTTCGGCAGCAAGCCGGGCATGTTCGGGGGTGGGGAAATGGGTCATGCTATCGTTCCTGGCGGGTTCCTCGCCCTCCCGGCGGTGACCGGGCGGGCGAACGCTCCTTAGTCTGTCGGTGGCAGTTTCTTGCGGGCCTTGGCGACGGCCTCCTCCTGCGCTTCGAAGGCGGCGGTGGAGGCGTTATTGGCAGCCTCCTCGAGCGCTCCGACCCGCTGGCGGTCGGCGTCGGACCAATTGTCGCGGTCATAGGCGGGATCGTAATAGGCGTCGGCGGCTGCAGCTGCGGCGTCGGCGGCCTCCTCTGCCGCATCGTAAGCGGCATCGGCTTCAGCCTCGACGGCGCCCGAAGCATCATCCCACGCCGCCTCGTCGCCGGCCTCGCCAATCATCGCGTCCGCGCCTCCCATCTCGCCGCTCATCATGTCGCGGTTGTCCTTGAGCGTCTGGACATTGACCTTCATGAGCTTCGCAAGCTTCTTCATCTCGGCATCGCTGAGGTCAGCGAGACCCTTTTCCTTGGGCAGATCCTTGAACTGCCCCTCGATCGTCGGCGCACGGTCGAGGAATTTGGTGACCATGGGCGGGATTGCCTTCACGACCGCGAGCATGACTTCCGGATCGGCCTGAAGCGCGAGCGCTTCACCCGAATAGAATTTGCCCGTCGGAGTGGCGAAGAAGCTGTTGAGTTCGCTCAGCTGGTCGGCCGAGAATTTGCGGGCATAGGCCTTGGCGAGCCCTGCGCGCATCGGCGCCTCGATATCGGCCAGCGCCTCGCTGACCAGCGGCTGGACGACCTTGATGACCTGCTCCTCGCGTTCCTTGCGGTGCGGATCGAAGATATCGGCGGCGGCATTTTTGGTGGCCGCGTCGAGCGCGGCGATCTTTTCGCTTTCGATCCCCGTCTTGATCGAGAGCATTAGGTCGGAGTTGCTGCCGGTTTCCGCAAGCAAGGTGCGCAGCATCTTCCCGTAAAGATTGTCCATCATCTTTTCGAGACTGCCGTTCGGGATGAGCGCGGCGGTCGTGCCCTCGGCGAGCGCCAACCGCGCCGGATCGATCGGCGGCAGGTCGCTCGTGTCGAACATCTTCTCGATGATCGCGATCGCAGCGTCCATTTCCTGCTGCATCTTCGCCTTGGAATCGCCGAGCGATGCTTCGCTTTCGGCGCCCGCTGCCCAGGCCGCCTCATCGGCAAGTGCTTCGGCTGCGGGCGCTTCCTGCGCCGCGGCGGAAACGGGCGCGACGACAATCGTGCCGGCAAGCAAGATGGATTTCCAGGTCGACATAAGTGATTCCTTCCCCCTGTTGGTCAGGCGGCCTTCCTCTCGCTTCTGGCCTTCGCCTTCAACCATTTCGACATGGCCTCGCTGACGTCGCGCCCGTCGCGAATGCCCCACACGACGAGGCTCGCACCGCGCACGATGTCGCCTGCGGCAAACACGCCGGGAAGGCTGGTCATCATCGTCTGGTGATCGACGCGCAGCGTGCCCCAGCGCGTGACGCTGAGATCGGGCGAGCCGAAGAGCTGCGGCAAATCCTCAGGATCAAAGCCAAGGGCCTTGATCACCATGTCGGCGGGAAGGTCGAACGCCCGGCCGGGGTCGGGTTCAGGGCTGCGGCGGCCGCTTGCGTCGGGGGCGCCGAGGCGCATGCCCTTGACCGCCACTTCCTTGACCGAGCTGTCGGCGGTGAAGCGTTCGGGAGCAGAGAGCCAAACGAACTCGACGCCTTCTTCTTCGGCGTTGGCAACCTCGCGCTGCGAGCCCGGCATGTTGTCGCGGTCGCGGCGATAGAGGCACTTTACCGATTTCGCGCCCTGGCGCACCGCGGTGCGCACGCAATCCATCGCGGTGTCGCCGCCCCCGATCACGACGACATGCTTGCCCGCAGCGTTGAGGCGGCCGTCCTCGAATTGGGGGACCGCGTCGCCAAAACCCTTGCGATTGGAAGCGATGAGATAGTCGAGCGCGGCGATGACGCCCGCAGCTTCATTGCCGGGCACATTGATCTCGCGCGCCTTGTAGACGCCGGTTGCGATCAGGATTGCGTCGTGCTTCGCGCGGAGCACATCGAGCGTCGCCTCGCGGCCGACCTCGAAGCCGAGATGGAAGTGAATCCCGCTCGCCGCGAGCCGCTCGACGCGGCGCATCACCACCTCCTTCTCGAGCTTGAAGCCCGGAATGCCATAGGTGAGAAGCCCGCCGGCCCGGTCGTGGCGGTCGTAGACATGCACCTCATGCCCCTCGACCCGCAGATATTCGGCCGCCGTAAGCCCCGCGGGGCCGGCGCCGATGATGCCGATCGACTGTCCCGTCGCGGGGCCGGGGTGGACGGGCTCGACCCAGCCTTCGGCCCAGGCCGTATCGGTGATATATTTCTCGACGCTGCCGATCGTCACTGCGCCGTGACCCGAAAATTCGATGACGCAATTGCCTTCGCACAGGCGATCCTGGGGGCAGATGCGCCCGCAGATCTCGGGCATCGTCGAGGTGGCGTTGGAGAGTTCATAGGCTTCCCGCAGCCGCCCCTCGGCAGTGAGGCGCAGCCAGTCCGGAATATGATTGTGGAGCGGGCAGTGGACCGAGCAATAGGGCACGCCGCACTGCGAACAGCGCGCGGCCTGTGCGTCGGCCTCTGGCGCCGCGTAGCGCTCGGCGATTTCCTTGAAATCGCGCGCGCGCTCTTCGGGCGAGCGCTTGTCGGGATAGGATTGTTCGCGCCCCACAAATTGGAGCATGCGTTCGGCTGCCATGCATATTCCCTTTCGTTGGGAGCCGGATGCATGCTCAGCTGAGGTCTGTCACGGAAGAAATGAGATATAGGTCAGAAAAGCTGACCTTAAAATCTCGCAATTCGGCCCTCGATGAGATCCGCGAAATTATCTTTCGCGATTTAGTACCGATTCGAACCTATCTCAGGGCCAGCCATAAAAGCGCGGCGCCGCCGATGATGATCCGATACCAAGCAAAAGGCGCAAAACCATAGCGCGTTACCACCGCCAGAAAAGCCTTGATCACCGCCCAGGCGACGATGAAGGACACGAGCGCTCCCACGCCGATCAGGCCGAGGTCGCCGCTTGTAATCGCATCGCGATGCTTGAAGAGCTGCAGCACGGTTGCGCCGCTCAGTGTCGGCAATGCGAGGAAGAAACTGAACTCCGCGGCAGTCTTGCGGTCGACGCCGAGCGACATCGCGCCCATGATCGTCGCGCCCGAGCGGCTGACGCCGGGGATCATCGCGAGGCATTGGACGAGGCCCACGAGAATCGACTGGCGCGTCGTCAGCGCGGCGACCCCGCCGCTCTCGCGCGGCTTGGCGAAGCGTTCGACGAGGAGAATCGCAAAGCCGCCGATGACCAGCGCCCAGGCGACGACGACCGCATTCTCGAGCAATAGCTCGATCTGGTCGCCGAATGCGAGCCCGAGAACCACGGCGGGGAAGAAGGCAAGGAGCAGGTTGCGAACAAAGGCGATTGCGACCGGATCGCGCCGGAAAAAGCCGACGAACATGTCCCAGAAAAGGTGCCGATAGAGAACGACGATCGCGAGGATCGCACCGGGCTGGATCGCGATGTTGAACACTGCCCATTTCGAGGCATCATAGCCGAGCAGTTCGGTCGCGAGGATCAGATGCCCCGTTGACGAGACGGGCAGGAATTCGGTGAGACCCTCGACGATACCGAGGATGATTGCAGTCAGCCAGATCAATGAAAACTTCCTTTGGCGGCGGGAGAGCGGACGGGGCAGGGCAGGGTCATGCGCTAATGTCCTGACGGGAAAAATATGCAAAAGGGCGCCCGACATGTGCCGGACGCCCAGTCCTTGAACATTCTTATGCCGCAGCCTTCGCTTTTGCCAAGCTTTCGGATGACGGCGAAACCCCGCTTCGCCTCACTGCGCCGCAATTCCGGCGAAGCGCCCATGACGGCGATATTGGACGAGCCAGCCTTCGGCGACCGAAGCAAGCGATGCCGGCGCGATGCCGAACGCGGCAAAGCCTTCGGCGCCGGGCGTCACCACATTGTCCGACTGCAGCATCAGCCATTGATCTTTCGTGATCGGCGCGCCGGGCAACCAGCCGAATCCGCTTGCAAGCACCGACGCGATCGCGTCGGGAAGTTCGACGAACAGGCGCTTGCGCCCGGTCGCATCGGCGATCCAGTGCATGAGCGCCGCCATCGAGAGCACCTGCGGCCCGCCGAGCTCGAAAATGCGGCCCGAGGCCGAGGCGTCGAGCGCTGAGACCACAGCTTCCGCTACGTCGCCGACATAGACAGGCTGAAACTTGGCCGCAGGCGCAATCACGGGGATAACCGGAGACAGCCGGATCATCGCGGCGAAACGATTGATGAACTGATCCTCGCGGCCGAAGACGACCGAGGGACGAAGGATGACGGCGCCGGGGAAGGCGGTACGTACAGCGGCCTCGCCGTCGGCCTTGCTCTGCCCATAGACCGACGGGCTATCGAAGTCCGCGCCAATGGCCGAGAGATGGACGAGCGTGCGGGCGCCAGCGGCCTGCGCCGCTGCTGCGACGTGGCCGGCGCCGTCAGCCTGCACGGCCCGCATATCGTCGAAGCTCCCCGCGAGGTTGATCACGACGTCGCTTCCCGCAACCGCGCGCGCGACGCTCGCCGCGTCGCGGACATCGCATGCAACGAACTGCGTCTGGCCGAGCCCGCCGAGCGGCTTGAGATATGTCGCCGAGCGGGGCGCGCGCTGCGCGACGCGAACGCGCGCGCCGCGGGCGAGCAGCCTTTGCACGACATAGCGGCCGATGAAGCCGCCGCCGCCCAGCACCGTGATCAATTGCCCGTCGAGGTTCCCCATGTCATCCGTCCGTGATTCTATTGCGGCGCTGCGCGCCGCGCGGCCTCCCCATGCCGCGAAGCGCGATGCGGGGCAAGGGGCGACGCCGACCTTGCCGATGCAAAACGGCCGCTCTGAAAGAAAATGTCATGCTTCACACCCCGGCGCGGTTGACAAGCGACAGGCCGCGCCGCTAAGCGCCCGCTCCTACCCCGTGCCCAGATGGCGGAATTGGTAGACGCACCAGCTTCAGGTGCTGGCGATCGCAAGGTCGTGGAGGTTCGAGTCCTCTTCTGGGCACCATTTTTCTTGGCTCTTCCCCGTGAACGGGGGATGAGGGTGGATCAGACCCGATTGATGACGCCATTCCAACCGCAAAGAGCGAGCACGCGCAAGCGGTAGTTGTGAAAGTTTCGGAAGCCGAACGCGCGGCGCGAGATCATCTCCATCTTTGTGTGAAAGCCCTCGGTGATTCCATTGTTCCTGGAAAAGCGCCACATGCGGGCGACGGGCTCGAGCCAGCTGGTCAGGGTATCGGCGA